>Ga0255338_1000210_pt1 | contig 233852 bp, 212 predicted proteins | sample MeOH1_35cm_T4_19_FD_203715 | JGI IMG/M metagenome (GOLD analysis project Ga0255338, IMG submission 203715) | Sandy soil microbial communities from University of British Columbia, Vancouver, Canada - MeOH1_35cm_T4_195 | ecosystem: Engineered > Artificial ecosystem > Sand microcosm >...
AAGGCGTCGAGCGCCGCCGGATTGAACGCCGGGCCAGCGCCCGTCCGGGGTTGCTTCCGTGGTTTGGTCATCCCTCTCCTGTTGCGTTGGAGTATGACCTCACACACAAAATTCCGCACACCCCCGCGCCGGATCCCATTGGGCCTGCCTGCCTCATCGCGCCGTCCCCCGCTTCCGTCGGTTGACGGCTCCGCCCCCCGCCCGTAGCTCTAGCATTCACAACTACCCGCCGCACCAACCGAAGATGAACCGCCGACACGCCGTCCGCATCGTGACCACCGCCGCAGCGCCTCCGCCGGCCCAGGGGCCGGGGGCCGAGCAGCCTGCAACCGACACGTCCGACACCGCGATCCCGCGGCGTCGTTTTCTCGGAGTTGCGTGCGGGCACCTCGGCGCGCTCGCGCTCTTGCCCCGAACCGACCCCCGCACCCCTCTGCCCACGGCGCTCGGCCCTCATCCCCGGGCCCCGAGCCCCGAGCCCCGGGCCCCGCAGCCCATCGGCCTCCAGCTCTACACCGTGCGTGACCTCATGGAGCGCGACGTCGAGCGGACGCTCCGGTCGGTCGCGGCCATCGGCTACCGCGAGGTGGAGTTCGCGGGATTGTTCAACAAGGAGCCGCGCAAGGTCGCCGGGATGCTCGAGAAGATCGGGCTCACGTCGCCCGCGAGCCACATCCCGCTCGAGCGGTTGCGCTCGAATCTGCAGGGCGTGGTCGACGAGGCGCAGGCGTTAGGCAACCAGTACGTGGTCTGCCCCTGGATCGACGCCGGGCTGCGCCGCGACGCAGACGGATGGCGCCGCGTAGCTGCCGAGTTCAATCGCATCGGCGACTCGTTGCAGCGTGTCGGGCTGCGGCTCGCCTATCACAACCACGACTTCGAGTTCCAGCCGCTTCCGGGCGGCGAGATCGGCTACGACATCCTCCTGGCCGAGTGCGACCCGAAGTTCGTGAAGATGGAGATGGACCTGTTCTGGATCACCAAGGGTGGCCGCGATCCGCTCACCTACTTCGACAATTGGCCGAGCCGCTTCCCGCTCGTGCACGTGAAGGACATGACCGGCAGCGGCGCGATGACGAACGTCGGTCAGGGGCACATCGACTTTGCGCACATCTTCGGGAGGCGTCGTGAAGCCGGGATCGAGCACTTCTTCGTCGAGCACGACACCCCGAGAGATCCACTGAACGACATCCGGGTGAGCTACGAGTACATGGCGAGGCTTGGACTCTGACCGGCCGAGAACAGGGAGCCGGGAACTCTGAACGTGATCGTGCCGCTGCGCGGAAGGCGCGTGGCCTCGAGGGGCCACGCGCCTTTGTCATTCGGGCTGACCGCTACTTCGGCAAGAGCGAGAGCGGCAACACGGCTGGCTGGCTGCCGATGAGCCCCGCAGTCGAGCTGCCCGTCACCAGAACGGTGAGATGCCCGTCGGCGCGCGGCGTGTTCCCCGGGATGACGGTCGCCGTTATCTCATCGAGCATCGCATCGGGCATCACCTTGACCTGCCAGCTGGTGAACTTGCGAACGACGGCTCCACCGAGGAACGGGAAGATCATTGGCGCGGTCCCCGTTTCGTCGATGGTGGTGGTGCCGCTGTTGCAGTTGCTGTTCCCGACGGTGGGCCGCTTGGCACTCGAGGTCAGAGTGCCCTGCACGCGCGTCGTCATCGAACCACCCTGATCGAGCCCGTTCACCGTGACGGTCACGTTGCCGGTCATCGAGACGTTGTACTCGCAGCGATCCCCGGCGCTCGTGACCATGTACATCTCCCACTGCGCCATGGTGAAGCCGCCGCTCCAGGCAAATTGGGTCTGCACTGTGACGCTGAGGGTGGCCACCGACTCGGTGCCGCCGGTCGGTTTCGCGCGCACACGAACCGTGAACGGTTGGCCGCCATGGTTGTACCGCAGTCGCACTATCAGCGTGGTCGTGTTCTCCGAGGAGGACAGCGTCGTCTTGTCCAGCGTCGCAATCACGAACTGGTCCATGATCGTGTCGATGCTCAGATCCACGGGACCCGTGTATCCGTTCCGGGCGATGCGCACCAGCGTCCAGCCCGCGTTGTTCTGCTCAATGCGCAACGACGGGTCATCCAAGGTCAACCCGAGCGTACCCGTCGAGCCGGTGGAGACGGACACCTGCAGCGCGGTCGTCGCGTCAGCCACGCCGGTGGACTGCCCCCGGATCATGGCGCTGGACGAGCCGCTCGCCGAAGACGACGCGGAGAGCGTGAGTGTCGTGCTCGTCGCTCCGGCCGCGATGGTGGCGGTCGACGCGGTGACGCCCGTCGGTAGCCCCTGCGCGCTTACGGTCACCGCGCCGGTGAAGCCGCCTGTTCGCGCCGCGGTCACGGTGACCGACGCGGTGCCACCAGGCGCGAGCGTGACGCTCGACGGGCTCGCGAGGAGCGTGAAGCCGGGGGTAGTGGGCGTCCCGCCCCCCGACACGGTCGCGGTCAGCGTCACGCCGCTGTACGTCTCGAACGCGACGAGCAACACGTACCAGTCGCCGGCCGCCGGATTCGTGACGACACAGCTCTCGTTCGCGTTTTCCCCCTCTGATGCACATGCGACGGGCTGGCCCGCCGCCGGCGGTTGTCCCTGACGCAGATAGAGATCGACATCGCCGGTACCGCCAGTCGTCTGCACTTCGAGCCGCGACGCGCCGGCTGGGACTACGATGCGATAGAGCTTTTGGCTCCCCTCGGCGCCGGAGAGCCCGGGCATCGGCGTGCCGCTCGTGAGCAGCGTGCCGGAGCCAGCCCCCGTCGTGATCGTGACGGCAACGCTCGCCGACTTCGACGGGTCTGCAACCGATTGCGCTCGAATCGTCGCAATGCCAGGAGCGACGCCTGTCACGAGTCCAGAGCTCGACACAGCGGCTACGCCTGGCTGGCTGGATGACCACGTGACTCCGGTGTTCGAGCTGCCCGTCACGGTAGCCTGAAACTGTTGCGTCGCTCCGACGGCGAGGTTCGCGGCCAACGGTGATACCGTGACATTGACCGTCGGCGCGGGCGCGATCGCGAGCGACACCACCGCGGTCGCGTCGCTCACGCCCGTGCCGCGGGCCCGGACGGTGAGGGTCGCGTTCCCCGTCCCCATCCCTGGCCCCACCCCCACGGTGAGCGTGCTCGCCGTCGCCCCAATCTCCACGGTCGCCGGGGCGAGGCTCGCCGTGACGCCGGCCGGCGCCCCTTCCACCGTGAGCGTCACCGGCCCGGAGAAGCTCCCGCCGCGGCTGACCGTGATGGGGACCGTGCTGCTCGCCCCCACCGCGACGCTGAGCGTCGTGGCGCCGGCGGAGAGCGCGAGCGTCCCCGCCGGGGGCGGCGGGGTCACGCTCCCGCCGCGCTCTCCGCCGCCGGCGCACGCTGCGCCCAGCGCCGCACAGAGGAGGGTGACCGCTGCGTGGAAATGACGAAGGTTCGAGGCGCGGGACTCGGTGCGTTTGGGCATTGGGTGATTCTGCTGGGCTAAGTGGCATGCGAGTCGACCGCGTATTGTCGGTCGATTCGAACGCAAGCTTAGCCCGGCGGCATCAACCAACTGTGCTACGCGGTGTCAACTCGACGCGAACGCCTAACACGTCACGGTTTCTCGGTGAGCATGGCAGGACGCCGACCGTGACCGAAGACACCGCCGCGAGCGCCGGGCTCAGCGCGACCCGGTGACGCGGCGAAGACCGCCAGCGGCCTCGCGGACAAGCGACATCATTTCGATGTCAGGCTCGCGCCACAGTTCCAGCACGCGGGCGTAATGCTCCGCCGCTCCGGCGCGGTCACCGAGGCGCTCGCGGATCCGACCGCGCGCCAGATGCGATGGCGCGAGATAGATGTATCCGAACCCATCGCCGTGTGGGGCGGCCGCGTACCAGGCGTAGGCGTCGGCGTAGCGGCCCGCGCGTTCCAGCAGCTCCGCGCGAAGGAACCGCTCACGCGTGCGCGCGAAGAAGACCGAGCGCGCAGCGAGCTGATAGGGCACACGCATGCCGAGCGATTCGAGCGCGCGGAGTGCCGCGACGTCATCGCCCCTTTTTCGTGCGCCTTCGGCGACGAGTCCGAGGCTCATGTCGAGGCAGAGCTCCTTCGTACTCCCCGAACCGACACCGGCACAATCCAGTACCGCCGCCGGTGCCTCAGTCCAAATGGAGGATTCGGAGAGGCGCAGCATCCCCGTGAGGTATTGCCGAATCAACGGCGCGGCCTGCGCGTCGACCGCGAGCCGGAGATAGAGCGGTGACGCGCCAGATCCGGCGCTCGCGCCTGCGAGCTGCGCTCCGACCGTCGCGACCGTTGGCGGCGGCGGGGTGAAGAACGGAAGTATCGCGAAATACGCGCGTGTCCACGACGCCGCAACCGGGTTCAGCTTCGCTGCGCTGTCGAGCTCCGTCCACGCCTGTCGCCAGCGACCACGCGCCATCGCGAGATGCGCAAGCGCGATACGGCCTTCGGCCCGGTCAGCATCCGGTCGCGAGCGTGCGATCAATCGACGAGCGATCGCGTCGGCTTCGCCGGGCTGCTCGAGGAAACCCGCCACCATTCCCTGAACGAAGTCCAGGCTGTAGTCGGGGAGCGTGTCCAGCTCGGGCTGCACCGCGGCGATGGCGCGCCGGTCGCGCAGACCATACGCCGCGATCGCGCGGGACTCGACCGCCACTGGTCCCGCCGCACCTGCCTGTCTCCCCCATTCGAGAAGTCTGGTGACGCGTGCCGTATCCGCGGCGCGCGCCGCCAGCCGGGTGGCGTGCAGCAGCGCGGGATAGTTTCCCGAATCGAGCGTCACCACCTCCCACCACGGATCGCGCGCCGCCTCAGGGGATCGCCCGAGCAACGGACCGGCGTGATAGGCCACCTCGGCGAACTGGAACCACGCTTCGCGATCGCGCGACTGGGTCTCGAGGAGCCGCCGGAGATCGGCCTCCGCACCACGCGCGTCTCCGGCGCGCCAGCGCGCATACGCGGCTATCAGGAGACGCTCACGCTCGGAGAGCGACCCCTGTAGGGATTGCGCCTTCCGGATCGAGCGATCGGCGTCCTCGATGCGGTGCGCCGTCTCCGCCGCAATGGCGCGTCGGTACCAGGTGTACGCCAGACTCGAATCGAGCTCGGTTGCGCCGCGAAAGGCGCTGTACGCTTCATCGTAGGCGCCGCGGCGCAGCGCGGCCTCGCCGTCGAGATGCTTCCGCAACACGCGCGCGCTACGGAACCTCGCAAGCATGCCCGCGTCGAGGACAGCGTCGAGCTCCGGGTAGAAGGACGGAAGCATCTGCAGCGACAAGCGCTCTGCGAGCACTGGCAGACTGTCGCGAGAACCCGAGACCGCGAACGTAATCGGTTTCGACTGCGCGCCCGCGCGACGAAGCTCGACGTCGAAACGCAGTTGATCTCCGGTCTGCACCACCGCGCCACGAATCGATCCTCGGCGTTGACGGTCGTCGGCACGGCCGCGAGAATCCGACAGGGGTGCCGTTCCATCCCCGACGACTCGCTCCAGGCGCGCGCCTCCACTGCCATCCAGATTCGCGATGAGAATCTGCGTGACGATCGGGCCCAGCGGCGACGATGCGGGGGCGTCCCCTTCCACCGCGAGTGGAAAGACGTCGAGCGCGCGCGTGGTCGCCGATTCAGTCCCGTGGTTGAACACCGCACTGGGGATTACCAGCAGCACCGCGAGCGATGCGGCGAGCCCGCCGAGCCAGGCCGCCACCCGCAGCACGGGGCGACGCCGAGAAACCGGAGCAGAGACTTGGGCCGGCGCATCCGCGACCGGCATGACGACGGGTTCCGTCGCCACAGTCATCTCCGGCGCGACGGCCGGCTCGAAGCCGCGCACGCGCATCGCATCGACGCGGCGCAGGACCACGGGGTCGGGATCCACCTCGAGCTCCGTGCGCATTCGCTGCTCGTACGCGTTCGCCGCGGCAAGGGCGGCACCACGATCCCCGGCCAATTCGCAGAGATCCATCAGCCTCAAGACCGCGCGCGCGTCCGAGGGCGCCGTTTCCACGAGGTGCTCTCCCAGGCGGACCGCATCGCGAAGGCGACCGTCGAGCTCGAGGCGGTGAGTCAGGTCCTCGATTGCGCGTCGAAGCTGACGGCACGTTCTGTCACGCAGCGTATCCGTCCACCGCTCGAACTCCGACGCGCCCCTGAGATAGAAGCCGTCGAGGAACGGCCTGCGGTGAAGCTCGACCGCCCGCTCGACCTCGCCCTCGGCCAGCGCACGGCGAAAGTCGATCAGGTCGACGCGGAGTGCGTCAGTGTCGATCGACAGATCGCGCCCGGAGACGCGCGTGAAGTCGCCGAGCTCCCGACGAAGCTCGTAGAGCGCCTGCGTGAGGAGACGGCGCGCGGCACCCTCGTCCTGATCGGGCCAGATCAGCCCAACGATGCGATCGCGCGTGACGGGGGTAGGCCATGCATCAGCCAGAATGGCAAGGACGGCGAGGCGGCGCGGCTGGGCAGCGGCGCCGGATACGAGCTGTCCATCCGGCCCAATGATCGCCGCGCCACCAAAGAGGCGGAGTTGTGCGGGCATCTGCTGGGGGGTGCGTTCGACCGCGCGCGGCCGGAGACGTTCCGTGGCAGAACACTCGATGATGCACATCCCGCACGCAAGTGGATGGATCGACGGCCGGCGAGCATGGCACGCCTGGCAGCGCCCTGAATGTCAGATACGGCTCGACGGCCCGTCGCAAAGGAAACGGACAGATGGCTTGGGGCGTCGAGCGACAATGGCTGCGGTCGGCACTCGTCCCGGGCGCTACAGCCGCATGGCGGCCGGCCCGGCGGCCGTCACGAAGAACACGGCCCCACTCGCCCGCTCCGGAAACCGCGCCGCGTACTCGGCCTTCCACGACTCCGCGAATTGCTCCGCCACCGGCCGCCCGACGAGCGCCCACACGCTGCCGCCGAAGCCGGCTCCGAACGCCGACGCGGCCGTCGCGCCTAACGCGCGGGCCGAGCGGGCGAGATGCACGGTCTCGGACACCTGGTTGCCGAGCAGGAGCTCGGCGCCGCGCTGCGAGCGGTCCACCAGCTCACCCAGGGCCTCGAGGTCGCCGCGCTCCAGCGCGTCACCAGCCTCCGGCACGAGCTGCCCGCTCTCCAACGCGAACTGCTCGAGACGCGTCAGCAGCTCGCTCGCGTCGAAGCCATCACCAGCGACGTTGCCGACGGCCGGGTCGCGCAGAATCCCCTGCAGTCGCTCCAGCGCATCGGGCGATGACGCGAGCGCGGCCGCCAGCGTCGCATCCGCGCGACCGGTCGCGGCACGCCACCGGCGGAGCACCGAACGCGCGCGCCATGCCTGACGATTGTAGAGGTCCAGGGCGCGGCCCGTCTTTTCCGCCACCACGCCGCTGGCCGCCACCACGAACACCTGATCGGGCGGCACGGTGACGCTTCGCTCGAAGCAGACCGGAACGAACCGGTACTGCACCAGCGCCCCCGCGCGCGAATACAGGATCGCCGTGTGATCCTGGCTGCCGCCAAGCGTGCCGACCCCGCGATCGCCGGCGAGCGGCCCGAACGGAGCGCCGTTCTCGACGGCCGCGAGGTAGTCCGCGAAATCTTCGGCGTTCGCGATGGCGCACTGATACTCGTCGTGCGCGCCGAGCGCGTTCAGGTCGGCCACGGAGAGAAATGTCGCGATCACGAGCGCACTCGAGCTGCTCAACCCCGCGGCCGGCGGCAGGTCGCTCGCGAACGCGACGTCGGCACCACGGAGCGGCCCCGGGAAGTTGCGCGCGATGCGCCGCACCACCGTGATCACGTAGTTCGCCCAGCTTCCATCGGCCGCCGGGAGCGACGCGCTCAGCTCCACCTCGACGTGCTCGCCGGTGGACGCATCCACGACGCGAACGGCTCGGTCGTCGCGCGGCGCTGCGACCACCGCGAACCCGCGTTCGGTGGCGCAGAGGAGACTGCGACCGCCCGCGTAGTCGGTGTGCTTGCCCAGGAACTCGATGCGCCCGGGCACCCAGAGCTGGAGCGTCTGTCGCTTCGCCAGCGCGGCCGCCGCGAGCGCGAACAACCGCGCCTTGCGGACCACTTCGAGCTCACCCATCCCCGCGAGCGCCAGCCGCTCGTCGAGCGCGTGCCCCGATGCATCCCGCGCCACGCTCCGCTCCGCTCAGAGCCTGACGTCCACGCTCGCGAGCCGCTCCGCCATGCCCGCGATGTCGGCGCGACTCGAGAGATCCAGCACCGGCGCATTCATGGGCACCGCGCGAACGCGCTGTCCGTACGCATCGATCGCGTGCTGCACCGCCACCGGAAGCTCGAGCTCGCCGCGCGACGAAGGCGCCACCGTGCGACACGGCTCGAAGATCGAGGAGTCGAAAGACCACAGGTTCATGCTCACGTAGGCGTCGCCGAGCGCGCGGGCGGTCGCGTCGTCCGGCTTCTCGATGATGCGGCGCAGGTATCCGTCGGAACCGATGTCCAGCAGCGCGAATCGCATGATCCGCTCGGCCGGGATGCGACCGTCGGCGAGCAGCGCGTCTCGCCCGAACGCGACGAGCCCCGGCTCGCCGAGGTCGCGAAGCGCGACGTACGCCGCGACCGGGTAGTAGTTGTCGGCGTTCAACACGAGGAATCGATCGTTCCCGGCGAATTGCTCCGCGGCGAGCACGGCATCCGCGGTGCCGAGCGGTTTCTCCTGGATCGCGAAGCTCAGTGTGACGCGATGCAGCAGCCCCGGACGCTCGTAATGCTCGCGCACGGCTCCATGCTCGGGTCCGATGACCAGGCAGACGTCATCGCATCCGGCGTCCGCGAGCGCGCTGAGCACGAAGTCGAGGAACGGTCGCCCCACAGGGATCATGGCCTTCACGCCCTGATCGGCGACCGCGGCCTGTTCGGGTGCGAGGTGGGCGGCGGCATCGGCCTTCCGCATGCGCGTGCCCAGGCCACGGGCGAGGATGACGGCTTTCACGACTTCGGGGCTCGGGGCTCGGATAAAACGGCTACTGCGACAGCGTGCCAGTCACTTCGCTCCGCCGACCGGCACCACGGTGACGGCAAGAGTCGCGCGAGGCGCACGGTCCGGCCATGGAGCGCACGGGCCATCAGCAGGTGGAAGCTCTGCGGCGGCGCCACGCATCAGTCCTCGGTGGTGAGACGAGTCGTCAGTCCTCAGTTCCCGCTTCCCCGTGCCCGATGGCTCCCCGTTCCCCGTTCCAATCGCCTTCCCGCGACTCTCCACGGCTCGTACGTTCGAGTCTCGGGTCCCCACTCCGCAACCGTCTCACTCGAATTCCCAATGTCGCGCCCCTCGACGCTCATCGCCGCGTGCCTTGCGGGCGCACTGGCGTTCGGAGCCCCGCTGACCATGAGTCACGCCCAACCCTCGACGCGCTGGCCGATCCACTCCACCGAGCGACCGCGACCACCAGTCGTGCGGCCCCCCGCGAACACATGGACCGTGGCGCCGCCCGCGGACGCGACGGTGCTGTTCGGCGGGGCCGACCTCGCTCGCTGGCAGAAGGAGGGCGGCGGCGCGGCCGGGTGGAAGGTGGAGCACGGCCATGTGGAAGTCGTGCCCGGTGCCGGCGGAATCGCGACGCGCGACGGCTTCGGTGACGCACAACTGCACGTCGAGTGGATGGCGCCCTTGCCGGCCGTCGGCGAGGGCCAGGAGCGCGGCAACAGCGGCGTCTTTCTCATGGGGCGCTACGAGGTCCAGGTGCTCGACTCGTACGACAACATCACGTACGCCGACGGCCAGGCGGCCGCGATCTACGGGCAGTACCCACCGCTCGTGAACGTGAGCCGGCCGCCGGGCGAGTGGCAGAGCTATGACATCATCTTCCACCGCCCGCGCTTCGACGCGCAGGGCAAGGTCACGCGCCCGGCACGGATGACGGTGCTGCACAACGGCGTGCTGGTGCACGATGACGTCGAGCTCTCGGGCCCCACCGCGCACCAGCGCCGCCCGCCATACGAGCGCCACGATGATCGCCTGCCGCTCTCGCTCCAGGACCACGGCACGCGCGTGCGCTACCGGAACATCTGGATTCGATCGCTGGAGTAGGCTCGGGACCCAGACGTGGGTCGCGGCTGCCGCGGGGACGTACGGTAGGTCGACGGCCGCCGCGAGAGTCGCGGTCGCGTGTCGTGTTCGGCGCCTCGGACGGGACTCTCTCCGGAACAGCGGAATCTCGAACGCAGCGCCCGCGGACCCCGGCACCCGCGCGGCAACGGCGCACGCTGACGACGCAGCAACGGCGGGAACCGCGGGAACGGCGGGGACCGCGGAGGACGCGGAGGACGCGGAGAACGGCTCGTTCGGGACGGTCCCACCGCCACGAGCCGGGACCGAGAATGAGCGACCCCGGGACGCCAGGGCCGCCCGAGGCCGTTCCCCTCAGGTCCCGGCCGCCGGCGCGGGCATCTCGACCAGTCAAGCAGTTCTCTGCGTCCTCCGCGTCCTCGGCGGTTCAGTGCAGTTCTTTGCGGTTCGCTGCAGTTCTCCTCTGCGGTTCGCTGCGGGCGCGCCAGCGCGGGTGCCCGCCTCAGCGGGCGCTGCGTTCGCCGTTCCCTGCCTAACTAGTGCTCAGCGTCCGCAGTCCCCGGAACCTTCCTCGATGCCAGCCCCGGCGCGCGATGCCGATCAGCACGCGAGCCGGACGTGGCCATCGATCCGGATCACGTCTCGCACCTAACGATCCGCGAACCGCCACCGCGCCGTGTAGTCCCGCGTGAGCGGCAGGTTCTCGAGCCGCGCCCGCACCATCTCCACCGGCATCCGCCCGCCCTGCAGAATGGCGTCATGGAACTGGCGGTTCGTCATCCGCCCCGAGCCCACCAGCTCCGCGTGCAGCGCCCGGAATTGCAGCCCGCCGATCATGTACGCCACCTGATATAGCGGCGGGTACGTGCCGTTGAACGAGCGCCGCACCTCCGCCTCCGCGTTCGCGCGCTCGTGCCCCACGCGATCGACGAGGAAGTCCACCGCCTCCTGCGGCGTCATCGTGCCGAGGTGGAAGCGAAGCGAGAAGATGATCCGCGCCGAGCGATGCATGCGCCAGAACAGCATCCCCACGCGATCCTCGGGCGAGCGCGGGAAGTTCAGGTCCCAGAGCAGCATCTCCCAGTAGAGCGACCACCCCTCGGTCCAGAACGGTGTGCTGAACACGTCGCGATGCGTCATGTACCGCTGGGTCATGAACCCCTGCAGGTGGTGCCCGGGGATCAGCTCGTGATGCACCGTGGCGCGCGAGAAGTGCGGGTTGTTGCCGCGCATGCTCATCATCTTCTCCTCGTGCGTCATCCCGTCCGTGGGGTACGACACGAGGATCGTCTCGCCGCCGAGGAAGAACGGCGCCACGCGCTGGCGCTCCGGCGTCATCATCTCCATCCGCCAGATCTCCTTGGCGAGCGGCGGCACCGTCACGAGGTCGCGCTTCTCCACGAACTCCTCCGCCTCGCGGGCCAGCTCGCGAATGAGCTCCGGCTGCTTCCCCGGCTCCACGTACGTGTTCTTCACCTTCTCGAGCGCCTTTTTCCAGTCGTCGCCGAACCCCATCTCGCGCGACGCCTGCTTCATCTCGGCCTCGCTCCACGCGTACTCGCGTTCGGCGATGGCGATCAGCTGCTCGGGCCCGTACGGCATCATCTCGTGCGCGAGGTCGGCCTGGAGCCCCGCGGCGCCGATCGGGTCGCCGATGATCGGATCGTTGTCACCGTCGCGAATGCCGACCACGCGCTCGCGCAGCACCTTCGTGTACGCCTTGAGCGCGTCGTCGGTCCGCTTGTACGGATCCTCCGCCCACCAACTGAACAGCGGGTCGTAGCCCGCGTAGTAGCGATACCACTCGCCTAACGTGTTCCGCAGGCTCTCGACGAAACCCGCGGTACGAAAGCCGACGAAGCGCGCGGTGCGAAGGGAGTCGCGTACGCGCGCGTTCGCGGTATCGAGCTTGACGGCGGCGTTCCGCTCCACTGCCCTGCGCACGCTGTCCACCTGCTTCGCCAGCAGCGCCAGCGTGCGGCCGGCCTCCTGCTGGTTCACCGGCTTCATCTCCCGCCGCTCCTCGACGAGGTCGAACACCGTGGCCGCGAACGGGGTGTACGGCCACATCTCGGCGAGCTGCCGGGCCGAGCGCGTGAGCTGGTACTGCTCGTATTCGAGCTCGTTGCGCAGCAGCACGTAGTCGACGCGTCCCTCCTGTGACAGCTTGTCGAAGTTCAGCTCGCGCAGCCGCGCGAGCCAGCCGGTGGTGAGCTCCTCGAGCCGCTTCGTGCGCACGGGTGAGTAGTCCACGCGATAGCGGCGACCGAGCGCGGCGCGGTCGGCGTCGTAGCGGTCGACGATGCCGGCAAGCTCGCTCGCGCGCGCGTCGACCAGCGGACCGAGCGCGGGCACGGCCGTGGTCTCGACCGCGCCGCGAGGAAGGGCCGGCGCACCGCGTACCGTCTGCGCCGACACGCTCGCCGGGGCGATCGCTCCCCCGGTGAGCAGCACGATCGCGACCGACCCATGCGCGCAGCGCGCGCGGATGGCGTGGTTGAAGCGCGCCAAGCGTCCCCCTGGCTGTCGTGTGGTGAGCCGAATACCGGTGCCGCCTGCCGAGCCACGCCAGGTGGCCTGACGGCGCGGGCAACTTACGCCCTGATGACGGGAGTCGCCACGTACATGGGACGCAGCATGCCGGAGGGGTGGAGACGGCAGCGACTTGACGACAGTCGCTCACCGCAAGGAAAAACCCCCGGGACGTTTCAGGGCCCCCCGAGGGTGTTCTTCATCCTGCAGCACGTCGCTCCGGCTGACAGCCGACAGCGCCGTTCACCCAGCGGCACGCCAGTACCAGCAAGCAGGAATCAGCGCCGTTCGATTGCCGTTCATCCTACGACTCTCGCCACGCCGCTGATAGCAGCGCGGTCAACGCCGCCGCTTCGCCGGCCCATTCTCCGCCTGGTACGTCCCGACGAGCTCCGCCTGCTCGATGATGTGCCCCTCCATCGCCCGCACGACATCGGCCTTCGTCGCCGCGCCGAGATCGCCGAGGGTGGTGTCGAGCGCGTAGAGCTTGAAGAAGTAGCGGTGCCGCCCGATCGGTGGGCACGGGCCGCCGTACCCGACCTTGCCGAAATCGTTCTTCCCCTCGCGAGTGCCGCGCGGCAGGTCTCGTGACGTCACCCCCTCGGGGAGCCCGGTCGCCGAGGGCGGAATGTCGTAGAGCACCCAGTGCACGTAGACCCGCTTCGGCGCCGCGGGGTCGGGCGCGTCCGGGTCATCCACGATGAGCGCCAGGCTTCTCGCCCCCTCCGGCACCCCCGACCACCGCAGCGGCGGCGACACGTCCTCGCCCTCGCAGGTGTACTTGCTCGGGATCGCGCCGTTCGGCGGGAACGCATCCGACGTGATCGTGAGGGGCATGGCTCGACCTCGTGAGTTGGGGGCGCTCAAGCCGGCGGCGTGTCGGCACGCGCGACCAGCATCGGGAGTTTGGTCCTGTGCAGCAGCGTGGTGGCAGTGCTTCCCCGCATGAGGCGCGCGAGGCCGTGCTGGGCGCGCGTCGTCATCGCGATCAGGTCGACCGCGTGGCTACCGGCATAGTCCACGATCGCATCCACGGGCGCTTTGACGTGGAGCACCACGGTGGTCGCGCTCACGTCGCGGGCGCGGAACGACTCGGCCAAACGCTCCAGCCGCGCCTTCTCGGCCTCCTCGAGATGCTGCAGCGCGTCGGGATCGAGGAGGGCGTCGGGCGCGGCGATACCGCTGAGGATTTCCGGATGGCTCGCGTGCAGCAGCGTACAGCGCGCGCCGGTGAGCACCGCGATGGCCTCGGCATGCGGAATCACCGCTTCGCTCTCCGGCGCGTCATCGAGCGGCACGAGGACATGCGTGATCGACGCCGGCCCCGCTTCGTGCGCCAGCTCGCCATGCGGCCGCGCGAGCAGCACCGGGCACGGCGCGGCGCGCACGAGCGCATCGGCGACGCCGCCTAACAAGGCACGCCCGAGCCCGCCACGCCCGTGCGTGGCCATCGCGATGAGGTCGACATCGCGTGACTCGGCGTGGCGCGTGAGTGCCGGCACCACGTCGCCGTCGTACAGAAACGCGGTGACGGGCACGCCGGCGTCCTCGGCCAGGCGACTGGCGAACGTCTGCAGCGCCAACTCCTGTGCCTTACGCGCATCGACGAGCGGGCCCGTGGTCACCTGTTGGCCCACGAGCACGCCGCCCGTCCACCCGGTGTCCGCGATGGGGACGCCGTAGATCGACGCGTCGAATAGCGGCTCCGCGACCGCGACGAGATGCACCATCGCGTTCGCCGGACGCGCCACGGCGAGCGCGAGCGGTATGGCATGTCGGCTCCACTCCGACCCGTCGGTCGGCACCATCACGATCCGATACATGTGCGCTCCGCTGAACGTCCGGCGTGCGATCGAGCGCCGTGGCTCCACTCAGAATTGCAGCTCGGCCCCCCGTCCGGAACCCCCGTGCCTGCCGGACGCCCGGCCCGGCTCGGAGATGCGCTCGACGACACGCGCCACTTCGCGCTCGCTCACATCGCTGCCGCGCTCGGCCGCGAGCGCCAGATCGGCCTGCGCGATGATGCCGAGCGTGGTGCCATCGGCCTCCGCCACCACGACCCGGCGAATCTGCCGGTCGGCCATGATCTGCTCGACGACCCGCAGGTCGGCGTCCGGAGGACAGAAGGTGACGTCGCGCGTCATCAGGTCGCGCACCGGCGTGTCAGGACCTTTCCCCTGCGCCACGCCTCGCAGCGCGATGTCGCGATCGGTGATGACGCCGATCACGCGGTCGCTCCCCCGCCCTTCGACGACAGGCAGGCATCCGCAGTCGTTCTCGGCCATGAGCTGCGCGACCCGCTGCACCGTCTCATCCGGCGATACCGATACGGGGTCTTTCGTCATGATCTCTCGTGCCTTCATGTTCGCCTCCTCCCCGATCCGTTGACGGACGAGACGGCGTGCGCCGGCCGCGCTCGAGGCCGAGACCGGAACCGCTGAGTCGGTTCACGCGCCGTGCCCCCCGAATACGGCTCGTACTGCAACATGCATGCGGTGTTCGTCCGCGGCATGCGGGTAGCCGGGCGGCGACGCCTCGGGTGGCAAGGCGCGTGCAGTCGGACCATGGGCACGTCGCGGATGTCAGGACGACGAGGAGGACCGATGAGTGCCCACGATGCACCTCGCGCGGGAAGCGCGACGATCGATGAACGTTCCGTGACGGTCACCGCGGGCTCGGTGACGCTGGATGCGACGCTCGCCGTGCCCGACGGCGCACACGGCGTCGTGCTGTTCGCCCACGGGAGCGGGAGTAGCCGCCACAGCCCGCGAAATCGCTACGTGGCCGAGGAGCTGCGGACGGCCCGCCTCGGCACGCTGCTCGTGGACCTGCTCACGCCATCGGAGGAGGTGGTGGACGAACGCACGCGTGCGCTCCGCTTCGACATCGGGCTGCTGGCCGACCGGCTCGTCGGCGCGATCGACTGGCTGGGGCGCCACCCGACGACGCGCGGGCTCCCGGTGGGCCTGTTCGGCGCGAGCACGGGGGCAGGTGCGGCGCTCGTGGCGGCATCGCGCGTGCCCGATCGCGTGCGCGCGGTGGTCTCGCGCGGCGGCCGCCCCGACCTGGCGGGCGACGCCCTGCCTCACGTGCGCGCGCCCACGCTCCTCATCGTCGGCGAGCGCGACGAAGTGGTGATCGAGCTGAACGAGCGCGCGATGGCGCGGATGTCGGCCCCGGTGCAGCTCGCGATCGTGCCCAACGCGACCCATTTGTTCGAGGAGCCGGGCACGCTCGAGGTCGTGGCGCGGCTGGCGAGGGACTGGTTCGCGAAATACCTGGTGGTTCGTTAGGCTGAAGCGGGCCGTCCGCCCGCGGCAGCTCAGGGCCAATCCGGAAACACCGCATCCCCCGGCCCGCGGAACGCCGCATAGAGCTCCTCGTCGAACGTCCGGTACCGTTCGCCGAACGCCCGCTCGAAGTGCGTCCCCCAGTCGGGACGCGAGCCGTCGGCATCCGTGAAGCCGTACTCCTTTGCGAGCGTCCATGACGCGAGCACCTGCCCCGACTTCGCCTTCACGTTCGGGTCCGCCGCGAGCGCCGCCACCGCGCGCCCCACGTAGAGCGGGGACTCCGACGCGATGAAGTTCGCGTCCCGCTTCGCGCCATCGCGCCAGGTGTCCTCGGTCACGCCGAAGTGCTCGAGCATGAACTCGGAGCGCAGGAACCCGGGCGTGACCGCGACGGCGGCGACGTCCTTCTTCCGTAGCTCGCGCGCCTGGATGAACGCGAGGCGGATGACCGACGACTTCACCAGATCGTAGAAGATGTTCCCGCGATACCCGTAGAAGTCCCCGTCGGTGACCTCGACGATCAACCCGGTGCCGCGGGCGCCGCGGTCGAACATGAGCGGCGCCGCGTAATGGCTGGTGATGATGTGCGACCACACCGCCTGGTCGAGCAGCGTGCGGCCGTTCGCGACCGTGACTTCCCAGAACGTCTTTCCGAACTCGATGAGCGCGTCGCCGCCCCACACATCGTTCACGAGTATGTCGAGCGTGCCATGGTCGCGCCGCACGCGCTCGATGAGATGCCGGACCTGCTCCTCCACGGTGTGATCGATTCGTACGGCGATCCCTCTCCCGCCGGCTGCCGTGACCAGCTCGGCGGTCTCGTCGATGGTCTCGGGCCGGTTCGCGCCGCTGGCGAGGCTGCCGCGGACGGACCGCCCGGTGCAATAGACGATCGCCCCCTGCTCGCCGAGCGCGACGGCGATGCCGCGTCCCGCCCCCCGCGTGGCGCCGGCGACGATGGCGACTTTGTGGTCGAGCGCTCCCAACGCTGCCTCCTCCCCGAAGGACGGCATGATAAGCGAATTGCCATTTACAATCAATCGCCGGCGAGGCTTGGGGCCGGCGCAGCGATGTAGGACCGACACGTCCGGCGCGACGATGCCTGCCCGGCGCGCCTCACCGCAGATGATACGCCGCTCTGACCGTCCCCCGATGTTCGCGCTGCGGAGCGACAGAGGATAGTTTGGCGCCGTCCAGGCGCAGCACCGCGCGACAAGGAGATCGGGAATGCAGACACAGTCTCGCTCGACGGTGTACGACGTGTGCATCGTGGGGTCCGGCGCCGGCGGCGGGATGGCCGCCTACATGCTCACCAAAGCCGGCGCGCGGGTCGCGCTCCTCGAGGCCGGGCCCATGTGGGACCCGGTGAAGGACGGGGCGATGCTCAAGTGGCCGTACGACTCGCCGCGCCGCGGCGCGTCCACGCGCGAGCGCCCGTTCGGCGAGTTCGACGGATGCATCGGCGGCTGGCAGATCGACGGGGAGCCGTACACCACCGCGCCCGGCACGCAGTTCAACTGGTGGCGCGCCCGCATGCTGGGCGGCCGCACCAACCACTGGGGGCGCATCTCCCTCCGCTTCGGCCCCTACGACTTCCGGCGTCGGAGCCGCGACGGCCTCGGCGACGACTGGCCGATCACCTACGAGGACGTGAAGCCGTGGTACGACGAGGTCGACCGGCTGATCGGGATCTTCGGGAGCGTGGAAGGGCTGCCTAACGAGCCTGATGGCATCTTCCACCCGCCGCCGGTGCCGCGGTGCTACGAGCGCCTCGCCGCCAGCGCCGCCCGGAAGCTGGGGCTGACGGTCGTCCCGTCCCGCCTCTCGATCATCACGAAGCCGCACAACGGCCGCGCGCCCTGCCACTACTGCGGGCAGTGCAACCGCGGCTGCATGACCAACTCCAACTTCTCGTCCACCGGCGTGCTCATCCCGCCGGCGCAGAAGACGGGGCGCCTCACCCTGCTCGCCAACGCCATGGCGCGCGAGGTGACCGTCGGGCGCGACGGGCTCGCGAACGGCGTGAGCTACATCGACAAGCGCACCGGCCGCGACCAGCACGTCGCGGCACGCATCGTGGTCGTCGCCGCGAGCGCCTGCGAGACGGCGCGCCTGCTGCTCAACTCAAGGTCATCGGCCTTCCCGAACGGCCTCGCGAACTCGAGCGGTACCGTCGGCAAGTATCTCACCGACACCACCGGCACCGACGTCGCGGGCTTCATCCCGAAGATGATGGACATGCCGCCGCATAACGAGGACGGCGTGGGCGGCATGCACATCTACATGCCCTGGTGGCTCGACAACGCGAAGCTCGACTTCCCGCGCGGCTACCACATCGAGACGTGGGGCGGCCGCGGGCTGCCGGGCGCCGGGTTCATGGGCGGCATTCACCGCTACCCGAACGGCGGCGGCTACGGCGCGGCGCTCAAGGATGACTACCGGCGGTACTACGGATCGACCATCGGCTTCAGCGGCCGCGGCGAGATGATTCCGAACGAGAGCTCCTACTGCGAGATCGACCCCAACGTGGTGGACCAGTGGGGGATTCCCGTGCTGCGATTCCACTGGAAGTGGACCGATCACGAGTACAACCAGGTGAAGCACATGCAGGAGACCTTCCGCGCCATCATCGCCGAGATGGGCGGGCAGGTGTTCTCGCCGATGCCGACGAAGGAACGGGGCTACGGCATCGCGAACGGCGGCGCGATCATCCACGAGCTCGGCGGCGCCCGCATGGGGAACGACCCGAAGACCTCGGTGGTGAACGCGAACTGCCAGGCGCACGACGTGAAGAACCTGTTCGTCACCGACGGCTCGCCGTTCGCGAGCCAGGCCGACAAGAATCCCACGTGGACGATCCTGGCGCTGTCGATGCGAACGAGCGACTACATCGCGCAGCAGAGAAGGGCAGGTACACTGTGACAGATCCGGAACGGGACGGCGGGAACCGGGAACGGGGATCGGGGAACGGGGCAACGACAGTCGATCGCCGCGCCGCGCTCAAGGCCATGGCGGCGGTCGCGGCCGTGCCGGTGCTCGGCACGTTCGAGGCCGGCGAGGAGCAGGTGCTGCGCGCACGCGAAGCCGCCGAGGCGGCGGTGGTCGCGGAGATGCAGACCGGCGTCCAGTACGCCCCCAGGTTCTTCACGCGCCACGAATATCAGACCGTGCGCGTGCTCGTCGACTACATCATCCCCCGTGACGAGCGCTCGGGCTCGGCCACCGATGCCGGCGTGCCGCAGTACATCGACTTCGTGCTGTCGGACCAGACGCCACCGCCGGGGCCACCCAACCCCACGCCGCGCTTCTACGTCGCGCCCACGCCCGCGCAGATCAACGTCCGCGGCGGCATCGCGTGGCTCGACAACGAGTGCGCGCACCGCTTCGGCGCCGGCAAGACGTTCCTGACATCGACCGATGCGCAGCGCCGCGAGATCCTCGACGACATCGCCTGGCCCGCGAAGGCGAAACCGGAGATGAGCCATGGCGTCGCATTCTTCAACCGCATGCGCGACATGACGGCCGCGGGCTTCTTCTCGAGCAGGATGGGCGTCCAGGACCTGCGCTACATGGGCAACGTGCCCATGGCGGCTTGGGACGGGTGCCCTCCCGAAGCGATCGCCAAGCTCGGCGTGTAGCGCTCCGAAGCCCGAAGCCGGCTTCCGGCTTCGGAGCTCGGGTCCGCAGCGGGGTCGGTGCTCCGGTTCTCGCCGCGCCATCGCGGTCGTTCGCCGTCCCCGATTCACACCCCACCGACGGTGGGTTGCCGGTCGCGAGCCGGGCCACCACTCATCCGACAACGTGACCGGAGAGAATCACGATGCGACTGAGCAAGGTCCTGCTGGCGGTTCTCGCGTTAGGGTGTGGCGGCGGCGGCGGCGACGGCAATCCCACCGGTACCACAGGCGGTCCGGGTACCGGAACCGGAACAGGCCCCGGTACGGGAACCGGTTCGCCGTCCGCCTCCGCCACGGTCTCCACGAAGTCGAGCGATGACGGGTACGGAACCGCCACCTACTCGTTCTCCCCGGCAACGGTCAGCGTGCAGCGCGGCGGTACCGTGACCTGGTCGAACGAAGGCAACGTGGTGCACAACGTCACCTTCAACGGCGCGTCCGGAGCACCGGCCAACATCCCGAACTTTTCGGGTTCGTCGGCCACCCGCACGTTCACGACGTCGGGCTCGTTCTCCTACCAGTGCACGAATCACCCGGGCATGAACGGGGCCGTCACCGTGCCGTAGCGACACGGGCGCCCGTCGGCGCCACCGCCTCCCCCCTCCGGAATCGGATGCGGGCGCTGCATCGAGATGCAGCGCCCGCGTCGCGTTCGCACCCACCCCCCCTCGCCGCGTCGGCACTTACGCTCAGCCACTGAAGCGATTGCTTGACAAAAGCAAGCATTCTGCTGACAATGGCAAATGCCATGTGCCGAGGGAGTGCAATGACCACCGTCGAGCCAGCACTGGCGGCGCCCATCGCCGCCGTTCGTCGCTTCAACCGCTTCTACACGCGCAAGATCGGAGTGCTGCAGGAAGGCCATCTCGAGAGCCCGTTCTCGCTCACGGAAGTTCGCGTGCTCTACGAGCTCGCGCACCGCGATGGACCGACCGCGTCGGAGCTCGCTCGTGAATTGGGGCTCGACACCGGCTACCTGAGCCGCCTCGTGCGCAGCTTCGAGAAGCGGGGCTTCGTCGAGAAGCGTCGCTCGACCAACGACGCTCGGCAGACACACCTCGCGCTCACCGACGCGGGCCGGGTCGCATTCACCGCGCTCGACCACCGGTCGACCGACGAGATAGCCGCGATGGTCGCGCGTGTGTCACCCGACGACCGTCGTCGCCTCACCGACGCCATGCGCACCATCGAACGGCTACTCGGCGCCCCCGCCGAGGCGAAGCAACCGTATCTCCTCCGCACGCACCAGCCGGGCGACATCGGGTGGGTGGTCTACCGGCACGGCGTGCTCTACGCCCGCGAGTACGGATGGGATGAGCGTTTCGAGGCGCTCGTCGCGCAGATCGTGGCGGAGTTCGTTCAGAACTTCGACCCGCGCCGTGAGCGGTGCTGGATCGCCGAGCAGGATGATGAGCGCGTGGGGTCGGTGTTCCTCGTGAAGAAGTCGGACACGGTCGCGAAGCTGCGCCTCCTGCTCGTGGAGCCGAGGGCGCGCGGCCTCGGCATCGGCCATCGGCTGGTGGACGAGTGCATCCGCTTCGCGCGTCAGGCGCGGTACGAGCGGATGACGCTCTGGACGAACAGCGTGCTGCATGCGGCGCGGAGGATCTACGAGGCGGCGGGTTTCAGGCTCGTGAACGAGGAGCCGCACGAGATGTTCGGGCCGGCGTCGGTAGGCCAGAACTGGGAGCTGGAGCTGTAAGTGGGCTCGGGGGTTCAAGGGGTCAGAGTCGTTGAAACCGGAGGTTTCAACGACTCTGACCCCTTGAACCCCGGGCCCCGGGCCCCGCCTTCCATTGATTTTCGGGCTTTATTCGGCCATCCTCCTGCTACGCGAATCGGAGGCGGCGATGGCGCAAGAGCTCGAGCTGACCGAGAAGCTGGACATCCTCATGTCCCTCGCCGCCGAAGATCGCGAGGGACCGCCACAGGCCGAGCGTCCGCTGCCGCCCAGGCTCCGCCACGCGAATCAGGCGGGGGCGCTGCGACCGCTCAACATCCGCGTGCTCCGCGGCAGCGGACGGCCCATGAAGCTGCTCCGCATCCTCATGACGAACGCGTGCGCGCTCAACTGTCACTACTGCCCGATGCGCCGCGATCGGCCCATGCGGCGCACGCTCCTCAAGCCCGAGGAGCTCGTGCGCATCTTCCTCGGCGCCCTCCGACGTGGATGGTGCGAGGGGCTGTTCATCACGACCGGCATCCCCGCCCGCCCGGAGAAGGTCACCGACGACCTGATCACCGTGCTCGAGCTGCTTCGCGAGCGACACCGGTTCGCCGGCTACATCCACGTCAAGCTCGTGCCAGGTGCCGAACAGGCGCAGGTCGAGCGCCTCACGGCGCTGGCGACGCGGGTGTCGGTGAACCTCGAGGCCGCGTGCGGCGACACGCTGGAGCGGATCGCGCCGGAGAAGCAGCTCGCGCGCACGCTGGTCACGCTCGAGCGCGCGCGGCGCGTGGTGGTTGCCGCGCGGGCCGAGGAGCGCGCGGGACGACCGCGCGACGTTAGGCATCCCGGCGGCGTCGCCGGGATGACGATGCAGTTCGTGGTGGGCGCGACGCCGGACTCCGACCGCACCATCCTCGACCGCGTGACGGGGCTGTACGCGGGCGGCGGGATCCATCACGCGCATTTCAGCGCGTTCCGCCCCATTCGCGACACGCCCATGGAGGGTACCCCGGCCACGCCGGCGCTGCGCGAGCATCGTCTCTACCAGGCGGACTGGCTGCTCCGCGACTACGGCTTCGCACCCGACGAGGTGGTGTACGGCCGCGACGGCAACCTGCCGCTGGCGCTCGACCCGAAGGCCGCGTGGGCACTCGCGCATCCCGAGCAGTTCCCGGTGGAGCTTCGCACCGCGAGCTACGAGCAGCTCCTGCGCGTGCCGGGCATTGGCCCACGATCGGGGCGGCGGATCGTGAACGAGCGGGGCGCCGCGGCGATTCGCGGTCTGGCCGACCTGCGCCAGTTCGGCGTCGTGACCACCCGCGCGGCGGGGTTCCTCATGCTCGGCGGCCGGCGTCTCCAGACCGTGCGCTGGTCGCAGCAGCTCGGGCTCTGGCAGCCGGAGGACGAGGTCGGGAGCTACCACCGCCTGTACGACTTCAGCCCGGGGACGTTCAGATAGCCGGCAATCCTGTGCTTGACGTGGCGCCGCCGCGCGCTACTACATAGTACAGGCAGAAGCCATGCTCGACGTCGACACGGGCGATCCGACGCCCCTCTCCGCGCAGATCGAGCGCGCGATCCGCGCCTCGATCGCCTCCGGCCAGCTCATGCCGGGGGATAGGCTGCCGACGGTTCGTCAGCTCGCCGTCGACCTCTGCGTGAACGCGAACATCATCGCCAGGGTCTACGCGGAGCTCGAGCGCACCGGCGTGCTCGAAACGCGGCGCGGTGCCGGCACCTTCGTCATCGGGCATCGGCCCGAGCCGATGAGCCGACGTCAGCGGCAGCGCGAGCTGCGCGCGCTCGAGGACCGCTTCCTCGCCGAAGCCGCGGCGCTCGGCTTCTCGCTCGATGAAATACTCGAGCAACTCGAGCAGCGTCAGCGCTGGTAAGCCTCCTGCAGGAGGTTCATATGGGGTACGTTCCGGTTGGGGCCGGCTCGCAGGTCATGGTCGGTAGTAGCACATCATCGACGTCGGGCGGCTTGCACGTGAACGTGGTGGCGATCCTCACGCTGCTGGGCGTCACCGCGCTCGGCGCCGCCACCACGGTCGCGCTCGTGAACCCGATTCCGGTCATCGTCGGCGCGCTGGGCGGACTGCTGGCGTCGCTCGCACCCAAGGTGGCCAGCCAGTGGGAGCGTGGCGTGGTGCTCCGGCTCGGGAGATACCGGGGGCTTCGCGGTCCGGGCCTGTTCTGGATCATCCCGCTCTTGGAGAAGGTCACGAGCTGGATCGATCAGCGCGTCATCACCACCAGCTTCGCCGCCGAGGAGACGCTCACGTCGGACACCGTTCCAGTGAACGTCGACGCGGTGCTCTTCTGGATGGTGTACGACCCCGAGAAGGCCGCCCTGGAGGTGCAGGACTACGCGCAGGCCGTGAGCTGGGCAGCGCAGACCGCGCTTCGCGACATCATCGGCCGCACGTCACTCACCGACCTGCTCCGCGGGCGCGAGCGCATCGAGGAAGAGCTGCAGCAGTTGATCGACCAGCGGTCGAACCCGTGGGGGGTGACCGTGCAATCGGTCGAGATGCGCGACGTCGTCATTCCCACCTCGCTCCAGGACGCGATGTCGCGCGAGGCGCAGGCCGCCCGCGAGAAGCAGGCCCGCATCATCCTGGGCCAGGCCGAGGTCGAGATCGCATCGCTCTTCGACAAGGCCTCACGCTCCTATCAGGACAATCCGACGGCGCTGCACCTGCGCGCCATGAACATCCTCTACGAGGGGTTGAAGGAGAAAGGCGCGTTGATGCTCGTCCCGAGCACGGCGGTGGAGTCGATGGGGCTCGGCGGGCTGCTCGGGGCGGCGGCGATGCACCAGCAAACGGCGGCGCAGCGAGAGGGTTCCGGCACCGGTGCTCCGCCGCCCGCCGGGTCCGACGGGCGATAGGCGACCAACCGGCCGGGGGCCGTTCACTCGATCGCTTCCTCGGCCGCGGGCATGGTGGCGAAGAAGTCGTCCCTGAAGCGCGGCATGTAGGCGGCGAGCAACGCCTCCACCCGTGCGTGGCTCGGTGAGGTGACCACGAGGCCGGCGTGGTGGCGCTTGGCGAGGCGCCACACGATCTCCGGGTCGTGGTAGGCCGACAGATCGGGCCACTCCTGGCGCGCGAGCGAGATGAGCAGGCCGGCATGGTCGGAGCGGGCGGCCGGCGGCTCGTAATGATCGCGGCGCGCGCCAGCCACCTCCACGCGCGCCCACTCGCGCCAGAGGTTCACCCCCGTGGCCGCTTCCACGAGCGCGATGATGTTCGCGCCGCCCACGCGTGCCGCCGTCTCGAGGAAGTAGTACTGGCCGTCCTCGCGGCCGCGGATGAACTCGGTGTGCAGCGCGCCACGCGTCATGCCTAACGCCGTCACGACGTCGGCGTTGCGCGCGATCAGCGCGTCCGAGGCCGCCGAGCCGCGCTCCAGCGTGCGCGTGCAGAACACCCCGCCGCCGTGATAGACGTCGAACGGCGGGTGAAAGTAGCCGTGCGCTTCCGCGAACACGGCCTTCCCTTCCCACGCGATCGCGTCCACGTGGAACACGTCGCCGGGGACGTACCGCTCGAGCAGGTGGAACGACTGGCGGTCGCCCAACGCATCGAGCAGCGGCCAGAGCTCGTCGGAGCGGGTGATCTTCCGAATGCCAATGGCGGACGCCGAGTGCCGGGGCTTGAGGAGCCAGGGCGGCGGCACGCGGTCCATGAACGCGCGGATCCGATCGTAGTTGAGAATCGGGACGAAGTCGGGCACGAGCACGCCGCGCTCCTCGGCCTGCATGCGCATCGCCAGCTTGTCGCGGAAATGGCGGACGGTGCTCTCGCCCATCCCCGGCACGCGGAGGTGCTCGCGCAGCGTCGAGGCCATCTCGAGGTCGAACTCGTCGAGCGGGACGATGCGGTCGATCGACTCCGTTCGCGCGAGCCAGCTCACGCCGTGAAGCATGTGGTCGCGACGCGTGAGGTCGGGGATGAGCAGCAGCTCGTCGATGCTCTCCCGGGGCCAGTCATGGTCGCGCAGCGATTCGCGCGTGACCAACAGCACCCGCGCGCCGAGCTGCCTGCACTCGCGCAGGAAGTCATGGCCCTTGAAGTAGCTGGCCAGACAGAGGAGCGTGACGGGAGGTGGTGCCATGTCCGATATTGTAACGATGCCCGATCGCCGGTCGCGGTGTCACCCCTCCGGGCAGAGATTTCCCGGCGTCCACCACTCACGCTTCCCGCTCCCGTCGCATGGCCCCGCGCGTCGACAACCTGCGCGAATCGACCCATCGGGTCGTGCGTCTCGTGGCCCTCGGCCACCTGGCGGACGCCGCGGCGGCGCGCGACCGACTGGCCGCGGACGCGGACAGCGAGGCGCTGCACGACTTCCGCGTGGCGCTGCGACGGTTGCGGAGCTGGGAGCGAGCATTCCGACCGTACACGCGCGACGACCTGCCAGGGAAGCTCCGCCGGCGGCTGCGCGATCTCGCGCGCGACACGGGGGCGAGCCGCGATCTCGAGGTGCACCTCGCCTGGCTCGCCGACCAGCGCACGTCGATGCGCCGGCGGGAACGGGCCGGGTTGCGGTGGCTGCTCGCGAGCCTCGAGCAGCGCAAGGCCGACGCAGACGTGCGGCTCGCCCGCGACGTGGACGCGCGATTCGGGAAGCTGCGCCGGAAGCTCGAGCGCGCGCTCGTCTCGTATCGCGAGGAGCTGCAGCTGGGCGATGGCGGACGCGCCGCGCCACCGGCGCCGTTCGCCGAAGCGCTGGCGCCGCGGGTGCGCGACGCCGCCCGCGAGCTGCAGGACCACCTGTCCCGCGTGCATTCGCCCGCGGACGAGCGCCAGGCGCACGAGGCGCGTATCGCTGCGAAGCGCACGCGCTACCTCGTGGAGCCGGTGTCGAAGCTCGTTCCCGAGGCCGCCGAGCTGGTCGAGCGCCTCAAGTCGCTGCAGGACGTGCTCGGCGATCTGCACGATGCGCAGGTGTTCGGCGCCGAGATCGACGCGCTCGCGGCGGACGCCGGAGTGAGTACGCGCCGCGCGCCCCCGACCGGTGGGGTGCCCGCGTCGGAATCCGCTGGAGTGCCCGCCGACAGCGCGTCGCCGCCGTCGAGCGCCGTCGCGGATGAGCCGTCCACGGCCGCCGCGCACTCGGAACAGTCAGTTGCGGTAACCGATGCCGCGCCATGGCCGCCGCGAGAAGCCGCGAGGCCCGATGGCGGCCGCCGCACGGCGCCGGAGATTCGTCCCGGCCTCGCGGCGGTGGGTGCGCGGCTGCGCGCGCGCGCCGACGCCGCCTTCACTCAGCTCTCCGGCGAATGGCTCGGCGACCGGGCGACGGAGTTCTGCCGCGACGTGGAGGCGCTGGCGGCGCACATTGCCGAGGCCAGCGCCGCCGGGATCGAGATCGAGCGCAAGTATCTCCTGCGCTATCTGCCGGAGGAGGCGCGCGACGGCCAGCGCGCCGACATCGAGCAGGGATACGTACCCGGTGAGCTGCTGCGCGAGCGGGTGCGGCGAGTCGTCGTCCGGCGTGACGCCGCGCAGAAGGACGTACACTACTTCCGCACGGTGAAGGTCGGCACCAGTGTGGTACGCACCGAGATCGAGGAGGAGACGACGGCGGAGATCTTCGACGCCCTCTGGCCGCTGACCAGGGGACATCGGCTGCGGAAGCGCCGTTATGCGGTGGAGTCGAACGGTCGCACGTGGGAGATCGACGATTTCCGGGATCGCGACCTCGTGCTGGCCGAGATCGAGCTGGAGTCGGAGTGCGAGCCGGTCGAGTTTCCCGCCTGGCTCGCGCCGGCCGTCGAGCGTGAGGTCACCGGCGAGGACGAGTACCAGAACATCAATCTCGCGCGTTAGGCGCGGGGCGCTGCCGTCGACCGCCCGGCGGGCGCGGCGAACTGCGACGGCGAACTGCGACGCAGCCGACCCAGCAACGGACGACTGCGACGCAGCGCCCGCTGAGGCGGGGCCACCCCCGCGGCAACGGCGAACGTTGACCCCACGGAGAACTGCGACGCAGCGCCCGCTGACGCGGGCACCCGCGCAGCAACCGCGACCGCTGAGGACGCAGAAACGGCGGGAACAGCGGGAACAGCGGGAACCACAGAGGACGCACGAGCTTCGAAGAACATCTACTGAAACAGCTTTGAACCGCGGAGGACGCGGAGGACGCGGAGGGCTGCTCGGCCGGCCGAGATGCGCGCGCCGGCGGCCGTGACCTGAGGGGACCGGCCTCGGGACGCCAGAGCCGCCCGGGGCCGGTCATTCCCAGTCCCGGCTCGTGGCGGTATGACCGTCCCGAACGAGCCGTTCTCTGCGTCCTCCGCGTCCTCCGCGGTGAATTGTCGTTCGTCGGCCCGTTCCCGCCCTGCCCGGTCCGCCGGTCATCGGCGTCCCCCGCGGGTCGCCGCGGTTCCCAGCAGTTCCCTGCGGTTCCCTGCGGGCGTGCGCCAGCGTGCGCTGCGTCGTCTGCGTCGCAGTTCCCGGTGTACGTAGCACTCTGAGTTCGCAGTGCCCGGAACCGTCCCGACCCCGATGCCAACCAGACGAGGCGCGCCGCCAGCCACGCCTCCCCGTCGGCGCACCGCGCGATCAACCGTTGCGCAGTGCCGTCATCGGATCGACCCGCGTCGCGCGGCGGGCCGGGACGAAGCTCGCCAGCAGCGCGACCCCGGCGAGCACGAGGATCACCACGCCGAACGCCAGCGGATCGTTAGGTGCGATGCCGAACAGGAAGCCCGACAGCAGCCGTCCGACGAGCAGCGCCGCCACCGTACCGATCGCGATGCCGACGCACGCCAGCGTGAACCCCTGGCGGAGCACCAGGCGCAGCACGTCGCCGGACTGGGCGCCGAGCGCCACCCGCACGCCGATCTCCTGACGGCGCTGCGTCACGACGTAGGCGATGACGCTGTACACGCCGAGCGTGGCGAGCAGCATCGCCGCGGCACCGAACACGCCCACCAGCAGCAGCACGAACCGCCGGTCGGCCACCGACTGCGACACCACCGTCTGAATCGTGCGGAACCGCGGCGGCACGTCCGGACGCAGTTCGGCCATGATGCGCCGCGCCGCCGGAATGATCGCCTCCGCCGGCGCGTCGCCCTGAATCACGAAGTTGAAGGCACCGGCCGCGCGCGGGCGCTGGCGAAAGTTGGCGTAGAACGTCGGCCGCGGCTGGTCCGCGAGGCTCGCTTCCCGCACGTCACCCACCACACCGACTACGGTGAACGGGTGCATGTCACCGTCCATGTTGCCGTACTGGATGATCTTCCCGATGGGGTCTTCACCCGGCCACTCCGCCTTCGCCAGCGAGGCGCTGATCACGGCCACGTGCGGCGCGTCGGGGCCGTCCCGGCCCTCGAACGACCGGCCGCGCACGACCGGGATGTTCATCGCCTGGAAGTACCCACCGCTCGCGACGCGGAACTCGGCCTCGCCGGTCCGCGTCGGGTCCTGCATCAGCTTCGGGATCTGCGCCATGTCCACGGGCTCATCGGGGCGCGACATGATGAGGAACATCCCGTTGCTGCGATTGCCGCCGGTGAGCGGGAACGCGTTCACCCCGCCCACCGATGCCACGCCCGGAAGCGCCGACAACCGCGCGATGAGCTCATCGTAGAGCCGCGCGCGCTCGCGCTCCCCCGACGGCCCGTTCGGCACCGCGGCCGAGATGTCGAGCACCAGCGCCCGCTCGGTGCGATAGCCCGGGTCCACCTCCGAGAGACGCAGGAAGCTCCTCCCGAGGAGGCCGGCCCCGATCAGCAGCACGAGCGTCAGCGCCACCTGCGCCACGACGAGCGCGCCACGCGCGCGGTAGCTCGCGCCGGCCCCGGCCTGCGTCCGCTGTGCCTGCGCCATCGCCTGGCGGATGTCGCCCCGCGTTCCACGCAGCTCCGAGAGCAGCCCGAGCACCGCTGCCACGAGCACGGAGATGCCGAGGGCGAACGCCAGCACCGGCCAGTCGATGCCGACCTCCGTGATGCGCGGTACGTTGCCCGGCTCGAGCGCGAGGAGCCCCCGCACGCCCGCCGCAGCGAGTACGACGCCGAGTAGACCGCCCGCCAGCGCGAGCACGAGTGACTCCGCGAGGAACTGCTGGGCCAACCGCCACCGACCCGCCCCGAGCGCGAGGCGCACGGCCAGCTCGCCCTCGCGCACGGCCGCGCGTGCCACCAGCAGGTTGACGACGTTCGCGCAGGCGATGAGCAGGAGGAACCCCGAGGCCGCCAGCAGCACCATCAGCATGGGACGCGTGTTGCCGACCATCTGCTCGCGCAGCGGCACCACCGCGGCGTCGAACATCCAGGTCTCATCGCCATACACCTGCTTCAACCGCCGCGACACCGTGCTCAGCTCTCGGCTCGCCTGCTCCAGTGTGACACCATCGGCGAGGCGGGCGATCACCTGCCAGTTGTGGCCGGTGCGATGCGAGTTTCGCCCCTCCAGCTCACGAGGCATCCAGAGATCGACGCCCACCGGAAAGTCGATGGTCGGAGGAAGGACGCCGATCACCGAAAACGCGAGGTTGTCGAACGTGAGGGTGATGCCGTCGATGTTCGGGCGGCCGCCGAGGTAGCGCTGCCAGAAGCGATGGCTCACGAGAACCGCCGGCGCCCCGCCCTCGCGCCGTTCTTCAGCGGCGAACGCGCGCCCTCGCAGGGGGCGCGCGCCGAGCACCGTGAGGAAGTCGCGTCCGATCAGCGCAGCGCGGACGCGCACCGGCTCGCTGGCCCCGGCCACCGACGTAATGCCCCCATCCTGGAACTCCGCCATCGCCGCGAAGCTGCGGGTCTGGGCCGCCCAGTCATCGTAGTTCGGGTCGGACACCTGGCTGCGCCCGCCGCGCTCGCCCACCTGCCAGAGCTGCACGATCCGCTCGGGCTCCGGGTACGGGAGCGGTCGGAGCAGCACGCCATCGATGACGCTGTAGATCGCCGTCGTCGCGCCGATCCCGAGGGCGAGCGTGATGACCGTCACGGCAAGGAACGCGGGCGTGCGCAGGAGGGCCCGCGTGACGTAGCGGACGTCACGAATGAACGATTCCATGATCTCTGCTCCGAGGCGCTGAGTCCGGGCGTTTCAACGGTTCCCGGCTCAGGAACGTTCGGAGGGAACGAGGAGTTTCGTCCAGTGTATCACCCGAGGCATCGTTTTCGCACGATGCCTGTGACGAGCCGAGGGACCGGACGCATACCCGGGAGCCCACATGCCAACGGAGTGCTTCGCTGCATCGACCGCCGCCATGCCTCGCGCGAGTGGCGGGCGTCGTCGTGGGAAACTGTCCATCCCGTCGGCGCTGGCGGTCGCCGGCGCCCTGTCCCTTGCTGCGGCATCGAGCCCGGCTGGCGGCCAGGGCAGCGGTAGGGGATTTCTGTTCAACAGGCCGGTCGGCAGCTTTTCCGTGCATGCCGGCTACGCGATGCCCACTGCCGGCAGTGACGTGTTCTCGGACGCGACCAGCCAGTTGACGCTGAGCAAGAGCGACTTCGCCGGCTTCGCCTACGGCGGCGACATCTCCTACAGCGTGACGCCGCGCGTGGACCTGGTGTTCGGCGGCGAGTTCTCGTCCGCGAAGGCCAATTCGGAGGTCCGCGACTTCGTCGAGCAGAACGACGAGCCGATTCGCCAGGCGACGCAGTTCAGGCGGATTCCACTCTCGGTGAGCCTGAAGTACTACCTCGCTGACCGGGGACGGTCGATCGGTCAGTTCGCCTGGATCCCGAGCCGCTATGCACCGTACGTGGGCCTGGGCGGCGGAGCGGTGTGGTACCGTTTCCGACAGAACGGGGACTTCGTCGATTTCAATACACAGGATCTGGAAATCTTCACGGCCGAGTTGCAGTCTTCAGGGTGGGCCCCCTTGGCCCAGGGCATGGCCGGCCTCGACTACACGATTGGGCCCTGGCTGTCGCTCACGACCGAAGCGCGGTACGGGTGGGCGAAAGCACGGCTGGATCCCAATGTTTTCGTCGACTACGACAAGATCGATCTATCCGGGTTCGCGGGGACGGTGGGCTTCAGGGTCAGGTTCTGACAGGCGGTGACCATGAGAACGAGAGAGATCGTCCAGAGATCGCACCGCACGAGCGTGCTGCTCGCGACGGCACTGCTGCTCGGATCGGCCGCGATGGCCGGAGCACAGGAAACGACGGTGGCCACGACGGACGGGCGATGGGCGCCCTGGGTGGGCTGCTGGCAGGCGTCGGGACGGGACGCCGAGACGCTCGACCTGTCGCCCGGGAGCCAGACGCCGTCGCCCATTGTGTGCGTGGTGCCCACCACGGGCAGCGCATCCGTGAACCTCGTAACGGTGACCGGCTCGAATGCCGGCACGCCGGAGCGAGTGGACGCGAACGGCTCGCGCCGCCCGGTGACGCGCGAAGGGTGCGACGGATGGGAAACCGCGGATTTCTCGCCGAACGGCGCGCGCATCTACGTGCGGTCGGAGTTCGCGTGCAGCGGCAACCGTACGCGCACGTCCACCGGCATCATGTCGATCACGCCTAACGGCGAGTGGCTGGACGTGCAGGGCGTGAAGGTCGCGTCGAACACGGGCGTGCGGGTGGTGCACTACGGGCACGTGCCGGTGCCGGCCGCGCTCCCGGCGGAGATGAAGGCGGCGCTCGAGGGGAACAAGATGGCGACGACCACCGCCATGCTCGCCGCGAGCGACTCGCTCCGGATCGCGGACGTCATCGAAGCCACGAAGCAGGTCGAACCCCTCGTCGTGCAGACATGGCTGGCCGAGCGCGGGCAGGGCTTCAACATGGATCAGAAGAAGCTCACGCAGCTCGCTGACGCCGGCGTCGCGCCGAACGTGATCGACCTGATGGTGGCGCTGTCGTATCCGCAGCGGTTCGCGATCAACCTCGCCCAGAGCAACGGCCAGATCGTTCCGACCGCACAGACGCGCGAGAACACCGAAGCGGCCGATGCGCGCAACGACACGCAGGTCGTGTACATGAACTGGGATCCGTTGTACTCCGGCTCGTACGGGTACGGCTACGGCTCGTTCTACGGATATCGCAATGGCGGAGTCTGGGGCTATCCGTACACCTGGTATCCGGGGAACCGTCCGATCGTGATCATCACGCGCCCCTCGGGCAGCGTGGGCGCGGGAGAGCCGGACCGTCGTGGACGCATGGTGCGCGGCCGCGGCTATACCCGTCCGCCGGACCGTGACGATGGCGGAAGCACCGCTGGGACGCCGCGTGGCAGCACGACCTCCGATCGCGGCTCGAGCACGGGTTCGTCGTCCGATCGCGGGAGCTCGTCGACCGGCTCGTCGTCGGATCGGGGGAGCTCGACGGGACGGACGGCAAAGCCACGCTCGCCGTAAGTCTCGCGGCGGGACGCAGGGCGTGAGAACGGGAAACCCTGGGGAGAGACCTCCCCAGGGTTTTTTGTGCGCCCTACACAGCGATGATGGCCTGTTACTCTCGCGCGAGGATCTTCGCGATCGTCTCCCCGCTCACGTTCCCGCCACACAACACGATCACGCTCTCGCGACTCGCGAGCGTGGGGCGCGCGGCGGTGAAGCGCCGCCAGCCCGCCACCGCCACGCCCGCCGCCCCCTCGATCAGGAGATGGTCGCCCAGGAGCACGTCGCGCATCGCGGCGGCGATGTCGTCCTCGCTCACGAGCACGAGCTCGTCGATCAGGTCGCGGCAGAGCGGAAAGGTCACGGCGCCCGGCTCGATGTTTCCGGCCGTCCCGTCCGAGAGCGTCGGCTCGTCCGGCACTTCGACCAGTCGGCCGGCGCGCACCGACTCGTACATCGCCGCCGCGCGCTCCGGCCAGCAGCCGACGACGGTGACGTCGGGGCGGACGCACTCGAGATGGGCGGCAATTCCGCCCACGAGGCCGCCGCCCCCGACGGCGACGAACACCATCTCGACGGCCGGGTGCTGCGCGAGAATCTCCACCGCCACGGTGCCCTGCCCCGCCACGACGTCCGGATCGTTGTACGGCGACACGTACACGCGTCCCTCGCGGTCGGCGAGCGCGCGCGCCGCGAGCTCCGCGGCCATGGGGTCGCCGTCGTGCGTGATCACCTCGAGCCCGGCGCGCGTCAGGCGCTCGATCTTGTAGGGCGACGCGGCCGCCGAGACGACCACGGTGCCGCGACCGCTCGTGAGGCGCAGGGCGGCGGCCACGGCGAGGCCGTGGTTGCCGGTGGACGACGTCACCACGCCGCGCTGGCGCTCATCGTCGGAGAGGCGCAGCAGCTTGTTGACGGCGCCCCGCAGCTTGAACGAGCCGGTGCGCTGCAGGTTCTCGCACTTGAAGTACGCGTTAGGCGCGAGCGTTGTGGCGGGGAGCAGCGGCGTCTCGAGCACGTACGGCGCGAGCCGCACGCCGGCCGCCGCCACGGCGTCGCCCACGGCGCGTGCGCCCGGCTCCGCGAATTCGGCGGGATGAGTCATCGGGGAATGATAGCAACGGAGCCGAGGGCCGGGGGTACGAGGCCCGGCCGCACGCCGGTTTCAAGGGGTCAGAGTCGTTGAAACCTCCGGTTTCAACGACTCTGACCCCTTGAATCAATTCCGAGCCCCGAACCCCGGGCCCCTCAGTCGGCTCGAAGCGCCACGTTCGGATCCACGCGCGATGCGCGAACCGCCGGCAGGATGCTCGCGAGTACGCCAACCGCCAGGAGCACGAGCGCGACGGTGATGAACACCATCGGGTCCGTCGGTGCGACCGCGAACAGCAGCGGGCCCACGTAGCGCGCCGCCGCGAGCGCGACCACCGTGCCGATCACGACGCCGGCGACCGCCACGCGCATCGCTCCTCCGACGACGAGCCGCGCCACATCCGACGACTGCGCACCGAGCGCGACGCGAACGCCGAGCTCGTGGCCGCGCTGCGCGACGTCGTACGCGATCACACTGTACAACCCCACCGCCGCGACGAGGAGCGCGAGCGCGCCGAACACCGTAAACATCGTCGCGCCGAGGGTCCAGGCACGCGTCTCCGACCCGAGGATCTCCTCGAGCGGTGTGACCGTCACGTACGACACGCCCGGCATCGACTTCTGCAGCTCGCGCCGGAGCGCCTCGGACCAGTCCGTGGCCTCGCCACGGGTGCGAACGAACAGCCCCCCACCCGTTCCACTCCTGAGCTGATCGATCGGGAGATAGTACTGCAGCCCCTCGTCGTCGCTCAGGCTGCCGCGCTTGATGTCGTTGGCGATGCCGACCACCTCGGTGCACGGCACGGTATCGGCGCCGATGCGTACGCATTGGCCGATCGGGTCCCGCCCGGGCCACAGCTTCCGACCCATCGACTCGCTCACCACCATCACGGGCGGCGAGCTCCGCGTGTCGGCCGTCGTGAAACCGCGACCGCGAGGGAGCCGCGTGCCCATCGTCGCGAAGTAGTCGGGCGACACGGCGTGATAGTAGAAGTCACCCAGCCGGCTCACCGAATCGATCCCGGCGACGTGCAGCTCCTGGTTCATGCTCATCCAGAACGGCACGGTGACGGTGCGCGACGCATGCTCGACGAACGGCAGCGACTGCGCCTGCTCCATCAGCCGGCGGCGGAGCGCATCCGACTGCGTGCTGTCCAGCCGCACGCCGCGCATCTTGAGCTCGGTGTACATGACGCGCGCGCCGTCGTACCCGAGGTCGATGGTGCGGACGTTGCGAAGGCTGCGCACGAACAGTCCCGCGCCCACGAGCAGCACCACCGACAGCGCGCCCTGCAACACCAGGAGCACGACGCGCGTGCGCGACCGCTGGTACGTGCCCTCGCGCGCGCCGGCCTTGAGCGCGCCCGCGATGTCGCCACGCCCGGCGTGCAGCGCCGGGGCGAGCCCGGTGAGCAGCCCCGCCGAGAGCGCGGCACCCATCGTGAACAGCAGCACGCGCTCATCGCCGAACGCGCTCGGCCAATCGACGTTCTCGATGAGCATGCCGCGTAGAACGCCCCCGCCCCACTGGGCGAGGGCCAGTCCGGCCACGGCGCCGAGCGCGGCCAGCATCACGCTCTCGGTGAGCAGTTGGCGCACCAGCCGGCCCCGGCTCACGCCTAACGCGAGGCGCACGGCGACCTCGCGCCGGCGGGCGAACGCACGCGCGAGCAGGAGGTTGCTCACGTTGGCGCACGCGATGAGGAGCACCACCGCCGCGACCCCGACGAGCCAGGTGGCCACCTTCGAGTCGTTCCCCTGCCGCGGGCCCCGCTCGCGGAGCAGCGGCGCCGCGATCACCCGCGGCTTCGCGAGCCCGATGGGACGGAGGAAGCGGGAGGTTTCCTGCTGCGCGGCGTAGCTGCGCCGGTACGCGCTGGTCAGGTCCGCGGTCACCGTGGCGACGCTCACGCCGGGCTTCCGACGCACGAGCATCTCCATCCACTGGATGTTGTGCGCGCCGTAGTACGTGGCGCGCGGCGGGCCGAACAGGCCTTCGCCCCGCGACGAGAATTGGACGCCGGCGAAGGCCGTGATCGGGATGAAGGCCGCCGGTGCGGTGAGCGACACGCCCATGAACCGCTCGGGCGTGACACCGATGATCGTGTACGCGCGCGATCCAATGGTCAGCGGGGTGCCGAGGACATCGGCTCGTCCGCCGTAGTTGGCCTGCCAGTAGCCGTAGCCGAGCACGGCGACGGGCGTCCCATCGGGAACGCGGTCCTCGGCGGGGGTGAAGAACCGCCCGAGCGCCGGCTGCATGTCGAAGAACCGCCAGAAGCCCGCGCTGACGGCGCCGACCGGCATCTCGCGCGCGCGCTCGCCGATGCCGATCGCCATGCGGGGCGATGTCATCGCCGCGGTCGCGTCGAGCGTCGTGGTCCATTCGGTGAGCTCCACGAACCGCTTGTAGCTGATGGTGCTCCCGATGAACTCGCCCTCGCGCGCGGTGGTCTGCCCGAGGTTCACGCGATGGACGCGCTCGGGAGCCTGGATGTACGCGGGGGCCCGGAACAGCAGGCGGTCGACGATGCTGAACATCGTGGCGTTCGCCCCGATGCCGAGGGCGAGGGTGAGGACGACAGCCGCGGTGAACCCCGGCTTCCGGCGCAGCCCCCGCCCGGCGTACTTCGCGTCATGCCACAGCGGCTCCCACCATCCGGCGCGGCCCGCGCCCGCGACTGGATGATCGGGCGCGGAGGCACCGGCGTCGGTGGCCGGGATGTATTCGGGCATGGGTTCCCTCCAGACTGGTCGCGGGCGATCATGGGTGTGTCGAGCCGGCTCGGTCTTGGACACGCGTCGCCGGGGGCGCGTTGCCCGAGGCCGTGGCTGCGCGAGACAGTCGGTCTACCCAGCCAAGCGTCGGCCGTGAGCCACGATCGATCGGCACCCCCACCCTTCGCACGCGAGGTACCATGACGGAACCAACGGCCGTGATCGGCGCCATCATGTGGACCGACCTGACCGTGCCCGACGCCGATGGGGTGCGTGACTTCTACGCCGCCGTGACCGGGTGGGTGCCGCAGCCGCTCTCGATGGGTGACTACTCCGACTACATCATGACCGCACCCGAGACCGGCGCGCCGGTGGCCGGCGTGTGCCACGCGCGCGGTACCAATGCGGAGTTGCCGCCGGTGTGGGTCGTCTACATCGCGGTCGCGGACCTCGATGCGAGCCTCGAGGCATGCCGCGCGCGGGGCGGGACGGTGATCGCGGGGCCGAAGGGCGCGGGCGGGGGCGCGCGGTACGCGATCATTCGCGATCCGGCGGGCGCGGTCGCGGCGCTGCACCAGGCGGCGCCGGCGAGCGCGGCGGGCACCGCCTAACGACGCTAGCGGCGGACGGGTGGACAGGGTGGACGGGGTGGACGGGGTGGATGGGGCAGACGGAACGGCGAACGCAGCGAACCGCAGAGGAGAACTGCAGCGAACCGCGGAGGACGCGGAGGACTGCCTGCGCGGTCGAGATGCGCGCGCCGGCGGCCGGGAACCGATGGGAACGACCCCGGGCGGCTCTGGCGTCCCGGGGCCGTTCCTTCCCAGTCCCGGCTCGTGGCGGTATGACGTTCCCGAACGAGCAGGTCTCCGCGTCCTCCGCGTCCTCCGCGGTTCCTGCCGTTTCTCCGTCGGCAGCGTTCGCGGTTGCTGCGCGGGTGCCCGCGTCAGCGGGCGCTGCGTCCGCCGTTCCGGCAGTTCCCGACCAGCCCCCGGCTACCAGCACCTCACCGCCAGCTCGCCAGTGAAACGCCAACCGGATCTGGATGGCAGTAGGTGCCGGCGTTGGCCGGCTGTCGGGACGCACCATCGCGTCGCGGCTCGCACCGAGATCGGGACGGCTAGGGACCTTCGACTTGCCGCGCCGACAACGGATCGACGCCTGTCGCGCGACGCGGCTCGCCGCCCGCGACGTCGAGCTTCGCGAGCTGCCGGTCGTGCACCCCAGCCAGCAGCAACTGCGCGGTCACGGCCCCGATGAGCGCCATGAACATGTCCCACTGCGTGTCCCACACGTCGCCCTGCGTGCCGAGGAACGCGTCGGCCGCCGAGCCGCCGAGCACCGCCGCCCACCACTCGACGAACTCGTAGCACGCGCTGATCGCGAGACAGAGCGCCGTCACGATCACGAACAGCCACTTCCCTCGCGTGAGCGGCGAGCGCCGAAGCAGAATTTCCCGCGCGACCATCGCCGGCACGAACCCCTGGGCGAAGTGGCCGATGCGGTCGTAGTGGTTGCGCGCGAACCCGAACAGGTCCTGCATCCAGAACCCCAGCGGCACCCGCGCGTACGTGTAGTGCCCGCCGAGCATGAGGATGAGCGCATGGACGAAGATGAGCCGGTAGACGAGCGGCGTGAGCGGAAAGCGACGCGCCGTCGCGACCAGAATCGGCGCCGCGACCAGGATCGGGAACACCTCGAGCAGCCACGTGGTCCGGTCGGCCGGCGCGGCGCCCGAAGCCACGAGAGCCACCGCGGTAAGGGCCAGCAAGGTGAGGGCTTCGGCGCGTGAGATCACGGGGAGTGGTTAGGAGAGGCGGGTCAGGTCGCTATGATCATACGGTCCACCTCCCAACCCTCGCCATGCCAACTGGCTCGACTTCCCCTCTCGACCTCGACCACGCCACCATGCAGCGCCTCGGCCGCCAGGTGGCCGATGCCGTTGCCGACCATCTCGCGTCGTTCCGCCAGCAGCGGGTGCTCACGAACGGCCTGCCGGCCGCGACGCGCCGACGACTCGCCGAGCCGCCACCCGACCAGGCAATTCCGTTCGACGATCTGCTCAACGAGCTGCGGACCGATGTCTTCCCCTACTCGGCACGGGAGCCGCACCCGGGGTTCATGGCGTACGTGCCCGGCTGCCCCACCTTCCCCGCCGTGCTCGGCGACTGGCTGGCCACCGGCTACAACTTCTTCGCCGGCGTGTGGCCGGTGGCCGAGGGACCTAACGCGATCGAGCTGGCAGTGCTGGAATGGTTCCGGCAGTGGACCGGCATGCCCGCGGGCGCCGGCGGCCTGCTCACGAACGGTGGATCGGGCGCGACGCTGACGGCGATCATTGCCGCACGGCATCACGTGGTTGGCGACGATGCGAGCCGCCTGCCGCGCCTCACGCTGTACGCATCGGACCAGGCCCACTCGGCCGCGCTGCGGGCGGCGTGGATCGCGGGGGTGCCTCGGGCGCAGGTGCGCGTGCTGCCCACGGATGCCGACTACCGGCTGCGCGCCACCGATGTGCGCGCGGCGATCGCCAAGGATCGCGCCGCCGGACTGCTGCCGCTCGCCGTGGTAGTGAGCGCCGGCACGACCAACACCGGTGCCGTCGATCCGCTCGATGACATTGCCGATGCGTGCGCGTCCGAGCACGTGTGGCTGCACGCCGACGCGGCATACGGCGGCTTCGCGGTGCTCACCGAGCGCGGCGCGCGCATGCTCGCGGGGCTCGGACGCTGCGACTCCGTCGCGCTTGACCCGCACAAGTGGCTGTTCGTGCCCTTCGAGTGCGGCTCGCTGCTCGTGCGCGACCCGGAGCGACTGCGCGCGGCGTTCCAGGTACTGCCTGATTACCTGAGCGACGTGGCGGCGGGACAGGACGGCGTGAACTTCGCCGACTACGGCGAGCAACTCACCCGCCAGTCGCGCGCGCTCAAGGTGTGGATCGGCGTACGGTACTACGGCGTGGCCGCGATTCGCGCGGAGATCGATCGCGCGATGGACCTCGCGGTGTACGCCGAGCAGCTCGTACGCGCCGAGCCGCTGCTTGAGGTGCTGTCGCCAGCTCAGCTCGGCGTGGTGTGCTTCCGGGTGCATCCGCCGGGTGTGGACGATGGGACAGCGCTCGACGCCCTCAACGAGCGCGTGAACGCGGCCGTGAGCGCCGACGGGCGCTACCTCATCTCATCGACCCGCCTGCGCGGCTCGTTCACGTTGCGAATGTGCATCCTCGGCTTTCGGACAACGGCCGATGACGTGGCGGGGCTGGTGCGGACAGTCGTCGAACACGGGAGGAAGATCGCGGTGGCTGCTGGATAGCCGCGCGGCGATGGTCGCTGATGAGGGGCGGGCTGCAGCCCGCCCCTGATCAGCGACAGTCGTCAAACCGCGAAGACTTCCCCACACCGGTTGCACATGAACGACTGCGTCCATCGCTGGTGCAGCCCGGGGTGCACGTCCGCGTTGTACTTCTTCGCCTGAAGCGCGAAGCGAACCGCGACGGCGGCGATGCCGATCGCGATCAGCGTGCCGAGCCCCGGGCTCGACAGGTTGCCCAGCGCACCGATGCCGAACACCGCGGCGGCCATGCTCCACAGGATCGTGTGCTTCTTCGCCGGCGGCGCCGCCTGCTTCGACAGGGCGGTTTGCTGCCGGCCGGTGGTGTGCGTGCTCGCGCTCCCGAACGCCGCACCGCCGCCGCCGAAGCCGGAGCCCACCGTGGAGCTGCTCGTGTTGATGATCGACAGCCCCTCCTGGTAAATGAGCGACAGCCTGCGGGCTTCGGCCGAGCCGCACTTCGGGCAACCGATGTTGATGGTGCGCGCTTCGGGCACCGGATGCGATTGCAGAGACATGGCTGGGTGACGAGTGCGAGTGAGAGAGACGAACCGGTCGCCGGCGGAGCTGCTCAGAACCTCCACGTCGCGCCGAGTCCGAGCGTGCCGTAGCCGAATCCCACCTGTCCCTGGAGCGCGAGCTTGTCGGAGAGGAAGTAGCGAAGGCCCGCCTGGCCAGCGAACGAGAGTCCACTCGCTTCGGCGGACGCGGCGACGCCCGACCCCTCCCACGACGCGTTCACGATCGAGTACACGAGCGCGACCCCCGCGTACGGGTCGAGCTTCCGGTTGCTCTCGATGACGAAGTGGTAGTTGCTGAAGAACTGGAGCGGGATCACCGAGTACTTGTAGCCGCCGAACGCGTAGTCGAAGCTCCACGTGTAGTAGTCGACGCCGACGCCGCCGCCGATGATCCCGGAGCCGTACTGGCCGGCCTTCGTGAAGCCGCGCTCGATCTGGCCACCGATCGCGACGGCACCGTTGAGGTTGCCGAGCCAGAGGCGTGGGCCGGCGTAGAATGGGCCGCTCTCGAACTGGCTGACCGGCGCGGTCCCCGTGGGGGGCGCCGATTGCGCGAACGTCGGAGAGGAGATGAGCGCAACCGCGATGAGAGCTCTCGTGAGGCTGGGCGACATGGGGGTTCTCCGGTTCCGAGTGATCCTTGGTCCCGACCGGCGCCACCCACCGGCCGGAGCGCTCCGGCTGTTGCGTACACGCGACCGAAAGTGGTAGCGTTGCCTCTCCTGGAGCGGTATGCATCGCCGGCACCAGTGAGCGCTCCCATCTCATTGCGCAGACGCGCGCGAGAAACCGTCATGGTGACGCGAGACTCTCGACTCGCACACAGCTTCGGGCGCGACACCATCCATTCGTCCGGCGCGGAGCGGGAGGCGCTGGATGAGCTGTTCAGCGCCGCGTACGAGGAGCTGCGTCGCCTGGCCGCGAGCATGCGGCGCGACGATCCGGGCGCGACGATCAGCCCGACGGCGCTCGTGAACGAGGCGTGGCTCAAGCTCGCGGACTCGCCGGCGGTCGCGAAAACGTCACCGCTGCACTTCAAGCGCATCGCCGCGCGCGCGATGCGTCAGGTGCTGGTGGAGGCGGCGCGGCGACGCAACGCGGAGAAGCGCGGCGGGGGCACACCGCTCGTCACGTTCGATGACGCGGTGCGCGATCCGGCCAGCGAGGCCGACGATGTCCTCGGTCTCGATGCCGCGCTGGAGAAGCTGGCGCAGATCGAGCCGCGTCAGGCAATGATGGTCGAGAGCCGGTTCTTCGGCGGCCTCGACGTCGCCGAGACGGCGGTGCTGCTGCAGGTGTCGGAGGCGACGGTGCTCCGCGATTGGCGGGCCGCGAAGGCGTGGCTCGCGATGGAGCTCCGCCAGTCGCGCTGAGCGGCGCACGCACGACGAACGTTCGGGCCGGGGGCGACGATGGACGCGGCACGCTGGCAACGAGTCCAGACCGTCTTTCATCACGCAGCCGACCTGCCGGAGTCGGAGCAGCGCCCGTACGTGATGGCCGCATGTGGCGATGACGCCGAGCTGGCGTCGGACGTGCTCGCGATGCTCGAGGCGGACCGGCACGGCGCGACGCTGCTCGACCGCGACGTCGGCCACGTCGCGCGCACGATGCTCGGTGCCGAGCGGGCCCCGGTGCTGCCGGTGGAGAGCTTCGGCCCCTACCGCGTCTCGTCCGTGCTCGGCGAGGGCGGGATGGGCGTGGTGTATCTCGCCGAGCGTGCCGATCTGGGGAGCCAGGCGGCCATCAAGATCCTGCGCGACGCCTGGCTCTCACCGGCGCGCCGCGAGCGGTTCGCCGCCGAGCAGCGGACGCTGGCGCAGCTCAACCATCCGTCCATCGCCCGGCTGTACGATGCCGACACGCTCGCCGACGGTACGCCGTGGTTCGTCATGGAGTACGTCGAGGGCGCACCGCTCACGGCGTACTGCGCCACCCACGCGTCCTCGATCACCGAGCGGCTGCGGTTGTTCCGCGACGTGTGCGAAGCCGTCCAGCACGCGCACCGTCACGCGATCATCCACCGCGACCTGAAGCCGTCGAACATCATCGTCAGGCACGACGGGACGGTGAAGCTGCTGGACTTCGGCATCGCGAAGCAGCTCGAGAGCCTCGACGCGGCCGACCAGACGCGAACTGGGTTGCGGGCGATGACGCCGGCGTACGCCGCGCCGGAGCAGGTGCGTGCGGGGCGACTCGGCATCCACACCGACGTGTATTCGCTCGGCGTCGTATTGTACGAGCTGCTCGCCGGGCGGTTGCCGTTCGATCTCGCCGACAAGACGCCGAGCGAGGTGGAGCGCCTCATCGTCGAGCAGGAGCCGGAGCGGCCGTCGGCCGTGGCGCGCCGCATGCCGGCGCTGCCCGTCGGCACCTCGCGCCTGCAGTCGGCGAGCCGGACGTCGTGGGCGGACCTCGACGTGCTGTGCCTCACGGCGATGCACAAGGACCCGCAGCGGCGCTACGGGTCGGTCGAGGCGCTCATCCGCGACATCGACCACTACGTCACGGGCGAGCCTCTCGAGGCGCGTCCCGACACACTGGGCTACCATGCCGGAAAGTTCGTGCGGCGCAACTGGCGCTCGGTGGCGATGGCGGCCGCGGTGTTCGTGGGCGTCGTCGGACTGGTGGTGTTCTATACCGTGCGCCTGACGAGCGCCCGCAACGCGGCGCAGATCGAAGCGGCTCGTACGCAGCGCATCCAGCGCTTCATGCTCGACCTGTTCGATGGCGGCGACAACGCGGTCGCGCCGGCCGACAGCCTGCGCGTGGTGACGCTCGTCGACCGCGGCGTGCGGCAGGCGCGAACGCTCGGCGCCGAGCCGGCGGTACAGGCGGAGCTGTACGAGACACTCGGGAACATCTACCGGCAGTTGGGCAAGCTCGCGCCCGCCGATACGCTGCTCCGTGCGGCACTCGATGGGCGGCGGGCCCTGTTCGGCCAGGAGCACGCCGACGTCGCCTCGAGTCTCGTCGCGTTAGGCCTGCTGCGAAACAGCGCGGCGGAGTACGATGAGGCGGAACGGCTGATTCGCGACGGCCTGGCGATGAGCCAGCGCCTGCTGCCACCGACCCATCCGGCCGTGGCGAAGGCGACGATGTCCCTCGGCCAGGTGCTGTACGAGCGCGGAGCCTACGACAAGGCGATTCCGGTGCTCCAGGAGGCCGTTCGGCTTCAGTCATCGGGCGATTCGGCTACGGCCGGTCTCGCGAACGCCCTCACCGACCTGGCGAACGCCTACTTCTACGTCGGCAAGTACGCGATCTCGGATTCCCTCAACCGGCTCGCTCTCGAGATGGACAGGCGGCTGTACGGCGCGCGCCACGCGCAGGTGGCCGACGTGTTGATCAACCTGGGCGCGATCCAATTCGAGTGGGCGCGCTTCACGGAAGCCGAGCGGTACTACCGCGAGGCGCTCGCGATCAACCGAGCCTGGTACGGCCCGAGCCACCCGGAGACCGCCTCGAACCTCACGGCGCTCGGGCGGGCACTCACGTCGCAGCAACGCCTTGCCGAGGCGGAAGACGCGCTGCGCCAGGCGTTGGCGATCTCGGAGCGCGTGTACGGCCGCGTGCACCCGCGCGTGGCGAGCACACTCAACGAGCTCGGACGCGTGGCACAGCAGGAGGGAAAGCTCGATGAGGCGGAGGCGGATTTCCGACGCATGGCCGAGGTGTACAAGGTGGTGTACGACGACAAGCACTACGTGATCAGCATCGCGCTGTCGAACATCGCGGGCGTCTACCAGGAGCGAAAGCAGTACGCCGAGGCGGAGCGGATCTTCCGAGAGGCGATCCGTCGTTACGGCGAGGTGCTGGCGCCCGACCACCAGCTCGTCGGGATCGCGCGGCTGCGGCTCGGAAAGTCGATCCTGCTGCAGCGCCGGTACGCCGACGCCGAGCAGGAGAGCCGCGCCGGGTACACGATCCTGATGAAGCAGACGAACCCGCCGCCGACGTGGACGCAGCGCGTGCGCGGGGACCTGGCGGCGGAATACGACTCGTTAGGCCGGCCGGCGGACGCGGCGAAGTTCCGGGCGGAGAGCCTGGCAGTGGCGCGGGCGGCGAAGTAGCGGAACGGAGACGCGACGACGCCTAGCGCTCCGCCGGCACCGGACAGCCCACCACGAACATCGGCGACCGCCGCCCCTCGTTCGTCAGCAGCAGCGTACCCGTGCGGCCGAACCACGCCACCCCTTCACCCTGCCACCGGGCGAGTGCGCCGATGTTGCACACACCCGGCGGAACCGACGCGCGCACGCGACCGGTCGCGGAATCGGTGGCGAACACGTACACCTGCGCGTACGTGCGGACGGCCAGGTGCCGCCCATCGGGCGACAGCGCCGCGTCGGTGATCTGGCGCTTGGGCGCCGATCCCGGCACCACCGGCAGGCTGTCCACCAGCGCGGCAACCACCGCGGAACCCGCGCGCCACGCATCGGCGGGCAACCGAAAGACGAGCGACGGTCGACGACGGCCGCTCGAATCCTCGAGCGATCGCTTGGTGATGAGGTACGTGTCGGCGTTCGGCGCGACGTACATCGCCTCCACATCGTGCGGGCCGTCCTCGTAGCGGTACACGAGCGCTTCGGCCGCCACCTCACCCGTGAACCCGGCACGCTCGGCACCAGGTTCCACGATCCTGTAGATGACGCGGGACGGTCGGTCGGCCCCGTTGTCACCCGTGTCGCCGATGTAGACGCACTCGCGCGGCGGCGCCGCGGTGGCACCGGCGGCGCTCCCGGAGCACGGGCCCGTGGAGGCGGATTCCCAGTCATCGTTCGACGCGTCGGTCACGCGCCACATGCCCCGATCGGCGCCGGTGCTGTCGAACGCGAACAGCAGCGGCTCGCTGCCCGAGTCGTTGAGGGTGAAGAAGATCCCCGGCTGCGTGGCACTGAGCGTGGCGGCGGAGTTCTCGACGAGCTCGGAACGCGCGCGCAGCCTGATCACGGTCGTCGTCGGGACGACGCCCATGGAATCGGTGTCGAGATTCGGCGCCCGCTCCGCGGGTTGCCCGCGCTGTACGTCCTGCGCCGCACACGCGACGCAGACCGTGACGAGCGATGCGAGGAGCACGCGGACCCCGGTCATTCCGGATCCGACCGTGACCGTCCGTCGTCAGGTGAGCGGGTGTCGATCGGATGGCCGATCGCGCCGCGCTCGGGGAATACCTCGAGTGCGGGATCGAGCCCGGCGGCGGAGCGGCCACCCACGGTCGCCGCGCCGCGCCGCCCGCCGCGGAGCGCGCGATACGCGAGCAGCCCGGCGCCGAGCACGCCGCCGGCCACCGCGAGCGCGGCGAGCAGCGCGAGACCGACCACGAGCAGCGCGGCCCCGGCGCCCAGAATCACGAGCGTCAGGACGAGCGCCGCGGCTCGGTTTCGGATAGTCAGCGTATGGACTCGCATGAAGGAAAGCTAATAGCGCGCGGCGCCGGCCGAATCCGCTCCATGTGACGTGGTGCGCACCGGCAGGGTACGGTAGAGTTGGCGTGTTCATCGTTCGTGACCCTGTCCCGGAGCAGCCATGCACCTCGCACGTCGCCCGTCGTCGGATCTCGTCGTTCGCACGCTCGCCGTCTCGATCGTCACGCTTGCTGCCGTCGCCTGCGGCAGCGATGACACCGTCGCCCCGCTGACCCCGGCCGTCATCGCGCGAGTGAGCGCCGACAGCCAGTCCACGCCGGCCGGCGTGGCGATGGCGCAGCCGCTGGTGGTGCTGGTCACCGGCGGCAACGGTGCACCGCTCGCGAGCACGCCGGTCGCCTGGACGATCGAGTCCGGAGGCGGCTCGTTGAGCGACACGACGGCGACCACCGACGCCGAGGGACATGCCAGCACGGTCTACACGCCGGGAACCGCGTCGGGAACCGCACGGGTGACAGCGCAGGCAGGATCGCTCACCGGAGTGGTGTTCACGCTCACGCTGACTGCCGGCGCGCCAGCCGCAGTTCAGAAGTTCGGCTTCAGCAGCCCGGCCGTGGTCAAGGGCTCGACGCTCACGTTGAGCGTGAAGGTCGTCGATCAGTTCGGGAACGGTATCCCGGGCGCGACGGTCGCGTGGACGACCAGCGGCGGAACGACGAGCGCCGCCACGAGCACGACCGACAGCGGCGGGGTGGCCGCGACCAACTATACGATCGGTGACTCGCCCGGCACCTACGCACTCACGGCGACCGTGACCGGCCTGTCGCCGGTCACCTTCTCGATCACAGGCGTCTGAGCGCCGCACCCGCCGCCCGCCGCCGCCCGCCGCCGCGCGGGGAGCTTCTATCTTTTTCGGGGCCGCTACGCGGGAGACGGTGCGGATGGATCGGGACGACGCGATCGCGCTGGTCCGTGACGCGGTGGTCGAGCCGGGCGGCACGTGGGCGGATCTCGGCGCGGGCACCGGGACGTTCTCGCGGGCGCTCGCGTCGTTGCTCGGCCCCACCGGGCGGGTGTACGCGGTCGATCGCGACGCGCGCGCGCTGCACGAGCTCGAGCGGCTCGCGGGCCGTCACCCGACGGGCGGCGCGTCGATTCGCACCGTGGTCGGCGACTTCACCCGCGCGATCACGCTCCCTCCGCTCGATGGCGTGGTGCTCGCGAACGCGCTGCATTTCGTGCCGTACGCCGACCAGGCGGCGGTACTGCGCCATGCGGCCGGTACCGTTAGGCCCGGGGGCACGATCGTCGTGATCGAGTACGACCGCCGGCATGCGAACCCGTGGGTGCCGTATCCGATCTCTCCCGCCGCCGTCGCCGAGCTCGCGCGCCAGGCCGGTCTCGGCGAGCCGCGGCTGCTCGCGACGCGGCCATCGGCGTACAGTGGGACACTGTATTCCGTTGCCGTCAGCGGACCGGCCGTCGCGCCGACGGGTGCCCGCGAGACACGCGCGTGAGGAGCGACAAGGCGCCGCCCGGAGCGACACTCGGCTCGAGGCGTCCGGCGGGTCAGTGCGCGGGCCGTACCCGCAGAATCCGTCCGTTGCGACTATCCGTGAGGAGATAGAGCAGCCCGTCCGGGCCCTGCTTCACGTCACGGATGCGCTCCCGCAACTCACCGAGGTAGCGCTCTTCGCGCACGACGCGGTCGCCCCGCAGCTCGAGCCTGACGAGCGCGCCGGGCGACATCGAGGCGATGAACAGATTTCCCTTCCATGCCGGGAACGCGTCACCCGTGTACCAGGTGATGGCCGCCGGCGTGATGACCGGGTCCCAGTAGTACACCGGCTGTTCCATCCCCGGCTTCGCGGTGCCCACGCCGATCCGCCGGCCGGTGTAATCCACCCCGTACGTGATGACCGGCCAGCCGTAGTTCTTCCCGGCTTCCGGATGATTCAGCTCATCGCCGCCGCGCGCGCCGTGCTCGACCGTCCACAGCCGGCCGGTTTCGGGGTGGATCGCCGCGCCCTGCACGTTGCGATGTCCGTACGACCAGATCTCGGGCTGCGCGTCAGACCGCCCGACGAACGGATTGTCGCGCGGCACCGAGCCATCGGGGTTGATGCGCACGATCTTGCCGTACCCGGTCGACAGGTCCTGCGCCCCGTCGCGGTGTCTGGCCCGGTCGCCCTGGGTCACGAACAGCGTGCCGTCGCGCGCGAACGCGAGACGCGAACCGAAGTGGTTGCTGCCTAACGATTTCGGGTGCTGCCGATAGATCACCTGTACCGCCTCGAGCCGTCCGTCGCCGAGTCGCCCGCGCGCCACCGCCGTACCGGCGCGCCTGAGGAACGCCGGCTCGGCATACGACAGGTAGACGAGGTGGTTCTCCGGGAACCGCGGATCGAGCGCGACATCGAGCAGGCCACCCTGGCTGCGCGCGTAGACCTCGGGAACGCCGGCGATCGGAGCCGAGAGTCGGCCGTCGCGCTCGACGATGCGCAGCCGGCCCGGACGCTCGGTGACCAGCATCCGTCCGTCGGGGAGGAACTCCAGCGCCCACGGGTTCACGAGCCCGGTCGCGACCGTCTCCGCGCGGACGACGCCGGGCGTGGATGCCGGTGTGGGCGAGCGAGGCGCCTGCGCTCTACCGGCGTTCGTGGTCGCGGCGACGAGCAGGCTGGCGGTCACGACCACGCGGCGACACGGAGCGATGCGGGACATCGAGGTCTCGATGGCGGAGCGGCAGGCGCTGGCGCCTACACGATACGGCCGGCCTCCAGCCCCGACAACCAGGCGCCGCGTCGCGCCCCGCCGCGTCCGTCATCCGCTCCGCGCCCGGCGCCTCCGCGTCTTCTCCGCCGTGCCGCAGGTGGACATCTCGCACCACCGTCGCAGGCCGTTACGGCTGCGATCGACGTAGACCCAGCCGCAATCGGGGCCGGTGCAGACGCGGAACTGGCGCACCTCGTTTGACGCGAGCAGCTCGGCAGCGCCACGCACGATGGGCCAGAGCACGGCGTCGAGACGGTCGGGGGCGTCGGACCACTCCCAGGCCGACGTCGGCGATCCATCGGCCGAGCGGCCTCCGGGTATCGCCAACCGGAGGTGACCGTATGCCTCCGCCACGAACTTGTTGAACTCGGCGAGCGGCGCACGGACGGCCGTCGTCGTCGTGCCGCCATTCGCGAGCGCGGTGACCAGTCGCTGCAGGGTCCATCGCAGCGCGCGCGACTGCTCGTACGCCGCCTTCGCTTCGGCTGGTCGCGCCGAGGCGCGGCGCAGGCGGCGAGTCGCCTCGGCATCGTCGATGACGCCGGCTTCGCGCGCCCATTCGATGAGTCGCTCGTAGCTGCCCAGCCGGTCGTTGATCGGCCCCTGGGAGGTCCACGTCACCGTGTTGACGAGATCGAAGCTGGGGTCCCCGCCGACGAATCGAAACGGCAACGCTTCGTCGAACGAGCGGGAGGGTGGGACGGCTGAAGCGGTGGTGGTAGACATGGCAGGCGGATGAGGCGCTGCACCAGTATTTGGCTCTTGACAGGTGCAATGGGACGATGGTACGCTGTTACCAGTATAGAGCCGCATACTGGTGCACGCAACCGACCCGTCGCCCTGCCCGCCGCGGCCGGCCGGCGACGCGAACGAGTCGCGGGGCGCGCCGAACGCAGCGCAGAAATCCACCGAGGAGGTGGCCGATGATCGCTCGAACCTGGCGCGGTGCGACGCGCGCTTCCGACGCCGACGCGTACAGCCGCTACATGGAGGAGACCGGCTTGCGCGACTTCGCGGCGACCCCCGGCAACCTTGGCGCCCTGCTGCTGCGGCGCGCCACCAGCGAGGCTGACGGTCCCGGCACCGAGTTCCTCGTGATTTCACTCTGGGAGTCGCGCGACGCGGTGGAGCGATTCGCGGGTCCGGAGATCGAGCGGGCCGTCTTCTACCCGGAGGATGAGCGGTTTCTCGTGCGGCGCGACCTCACGGTCGATCATCTCGACGTGGTCGCGCTGCGCGGCGCTCCCCTCGCCGGCGCCGTGGCACGGAGCACGGCGGAGTCCGCGGAGACGCGCGATGCGTCGAACGAGTCGCCGCGTTCTCGCTGGCTGCGGGTGCCGGTGGAGTGGGTGGCGCGTCTCGCGCGCGTCGTGCTCATCGCCCTGCCATTCGGCCGCGCCACCGCCGGTTGAGGGCAGGCGGGGCGTCGGCGTGCCACCGGCCCTCGAGAGATCCGCCCTACGCCGGATCTTCCCCCACGCGATCGTAGTACTCCACCACGCGCTCCTTCGAGCCGGGCTGCGTGTACATGTCCGGCTGCCGCGTCTCGATCACGCGCGCGATCACTGCTGCCGCCTCGGTCACGTCCTGCGCGCCCGGGAGCGATCGCGAATCGGGCCCGCCGTGCATCGCGTTCAGCCCGAACTCCGTCGCCACGACACCCGGCGACACGAGCGACACCGCGATCCCCGGATGCGTCTCGCGCAACTCGTCGCGCAGATTCGCCGTGATCGCGTTGAGAAAATGTTTCGCGCCGTTGTACGCCGAGCGAAACACCGCGAATGGTACGCGGCCCAGCATCGACGACACGTTGATGATGTGCCCGCGCCCGCGCTCCTTGAAGTGCGGCAGGATCGCCTGCACGCCGTAGAGCGCGGACTTCACGTTCGCGCACATCATGTCATCGATGTCCTCGTCGCTCAGCGTGGATGGCATGCGGGTGATCCCGCGCCCCACGTTGTTCACCCACACGTCCACGCGACCGAACCGCTCGAGCGCGGTGCTCGCCACGCGCTGCACGTCGGCCCGGCGCGTGACGTCGGCGACGACGGGCATGGCGTTCGCCCCACACCGCTCCGCGACCTCGCGCAGCTCCGCCTCGCGCCGCGCCACGAGCACCAGCGACGCCCCTTGTCCCGCGAGACTCTCGGCGAGCGCGGCACCTATGCCGCCGCTCGCGCCGGTGATGACGACGACCGTTCCCGCCATCGGCCCTCCGCTGCTCGGTTCTCTGGAACGCGCGGGCCGGCGATCAGGTACCCGGCGTTCGTGGGGCACGCTCGGCGTCCGCGGCGCGCTCGCTCTGCGCGATCGACTCACGAAGCCTGGCCGCGATTGCACAGTTCCGCTCGGCGTTGCGCGCGTCGCCCCGCATCTCGAGGTACTGCGCGAGGAGCGCCCGATGGCGCCGTGAGAGCGTGCCCGGCGCGCGAACGAGTGCCTCACCGTCCGCGCGCGATATTCCCAACGACGCCGAGAGGCTGCGGGCATCGAACCCGAGGGCGTGGATCGCCATCTGAGCCAGCTCGTCGGGTGTCGCGGTCGCTGGCGGCGGGAACGTCGCCTCGATGGCCTCGAAGGCTCGCAATCGTTCGGCTTCCCGGTGTTGCGCGGGCGATCGCTTGAGTCGCGATGCGGTGTCCGGTGCCCGCGGGCGCTCGTCGTGGTCGGTCATGACTCCCCTTCGGTTCTACGGTCTTGCATGGACGGTAACTCCGGCGACCCGAACCGGACAGGGCGCGCCAAACTGACTCAGCCGTGGACGTTGCCGCCGGCGCAGGCCGGCGGACGCGAGCAGGCCCCGTCCGATTCTCGACCGGACGGGGCCTGCTCACGCGTCGGTGACGCGATCGGTTCAGCCGATCTTGGCGACGTTTTCCGCGGCCGGGCCCTTCTGGCCCTGCACGACGTCAAACTCGACGCGCTGGCCTTCGGCGAGCGACTTGAAGCCGCCGCCCTGAATGGCCGAGTGATGGACGAAGCAATCCTTCTGTCCGTCCTCGGGCGTGATGAAGCCGAAGCCCTTGTCGTCGTTGAACCACTTCACGGTGCCGGTCGTACGCATGCTGGAACTCCTAATAATGGTAGCGGTCGGAGTCCGGTCAGGCCGTACGATCCGACTGCGCGAGATCGGTTGTGATCTCGCGATGATGATGTTCCCAGGGCTGAGGTCGGCGACCCCATCCGTGCGCAGCGGATGACAAAAAGGGCCCGAGCAATTGCACGGGCCCTTGGATACATCCGGAACTCGCGATGCGCGGTTGCGCATCTGCTGCTCCGACAAGCTAGCACGTCGGCGCCGGAAGGGCAAGCCCTAACGAGATTCGGCTTCTCCCGCGACCTAACGAGCGGACGCTCAACGCCGATACTTGCGCGCGTAGTACTCTCGCGCCGCGTCGGCGTACCGGTCATCGTCCATGAACCAACCTTCGCCGCGCGCCTCGAGCCATCCGCGCTCGCTCGGGTCACGCGCGGGGCGCGTCATCCCCCGCGGGTCGAAGCGGCGCAGGATCGCCCGCATCGCCTCGCGGCGCACCTCCCAGACTCGGCGCAGCTCGGTAAGGTCCAACGCGCCCGAAACGTCGTCGTGGCTCATCGTGTCGATCCTCCCATGCCGGGCCCGCTGCGCGAATGCAAGCGGTCGAGCACCGCCTGAAGTTGTGCCTCGTTCACCGGCGCGTTGCTCTCAGCGACCTCGCGGAGGGCGGCGAGCGCGTCTTCGGCGTCCTCGGCGCGAACACGCTCGACGAGCAGCGTCTCATCGAGCGATCGGCCGAACAGCGCCAGCAGCGCGATCGCCTGCGCGCCGTACGCCGTTGCTCGCCAATGCTTGAAGCCGATGACGCGGTCCGCGAGCACAATCTCGCGCCGGATCACGCGAAGCGTGAGCGGTCCGACGGCGACGACATCGACGGGGTCGGACATCCAGTTGCCGGGAACCTCGACGAAGAGGTCGCCGTACACCCAGTGACGACCTCGGCGAGAGAAACCGAACTCCGTGAGCGCCGCATCGAGCTCGTCGCGTGACCGACCCTCCACCACGAGATCGATGTCATCGGTGCTGTACACGTCGGATGCATGAAACTCGATCGCGCCCCCGCCGACGAGGGTCGCCCGCATCCCGCGCCTGTGGAGAACCTCGGAGATGATGGCTGCGCCAACGGTGAGCCTTTCGACGTGTGGCCGATCCCCGGCCAGCGTCCGATCGAGGAGGGCGCGGAGCTCGGATGCCGTCACGCGTCCCCCATCATCCCGCGATCGGCATCGCCATCGATCGCGGCACGCGTCATCGCACCCCTCCCGCGGTGTCCGCCCGCGCCACCGAATGCAGGAATCCGACGAGCAGCGGGTTCACCACGTCGGGCCGCTCCATGTGCGGCAGGTGGCCCGCTCGCTCGATGGCGTGGTACTGCGCCTGGGGGATGTCGCGCCGTACCTCGGGCGCATGCACGATCGACACCGTGCTGTCCTCGGTCCCCCACAGCAGCAGTGTCGGCGTGCCCAACGCCCCCACCCGCGCGTACACGGAGTCGAACGAGACGGCGGCTCCCTCGCGAAGGGTGGAGAGCAGGGCCCGGCCGAACCCCCGGAATTGCATCTGTGTCCGGTACCGATCCGGCCAGTCCGGCCACTTGGACGGCTCCGCGAAGTCGCCGAGCTGTCCCTCGGCCATCCCGGGCACGGCGAACCCCTGCCAGAGCGCCGGGCCCACGAGCGGCGCGCGGAAGATGACCGGCGGCGCGGTTCGCGGGCCGGCGGCGGGATCCACCAGCGTGAGGGACCGCGCGCGCTCGGGGTGGCGCGCGACGAACGTCGCGGACACCGGCCCGCCCATCGACAGGCCCACGACGTCCACCGGCTCGCGCCAATCGAGGGAGTCCAGCAGCTGCAGTAACTGTCGATCGTACAGGTCTCCCGTGTACGGCACGTCCGGCCGGTCCGAGTAGCCGCGGCCGAAATGATCGTAGCGCGCCACGCGGAACCCCGCGGCGGCGAGGGCCGTGACCGTCGAATCCCAGACGTACGACGGCACGGAGAAGCCGTGCACCAGCACCACGCGCTGGCCGCTGTCCGGCCCGGCGAGGTCGTAGTGCGTGAGCCCGTCGCCTAACGTGACGAATCGCCCGGGGGCCGCGCGGCGGGCGGCGGCATCGAGGTCGAGGCGCTCGGGATTCCGGATGTCGCAGAGGGCGGCAACGACCGCCGCGACGACGGCGAGCGGGAGGATGACGAGATTCCGAGGCTTCATGGGGAGGTGGCGGTCACGCCGGGGAAGTTGCAGGTCGCGCCGGAGGTCGGCTAGCGGCCCCGCGGGCTCCCGGGCCCGGCGGCCCGGGCAGCGCACCCACTTTCTCCGCGCGGCCGCTGGCGCGTAATCTACGGACGTGAACGCCGAACCCGTTCTCGCGCTGGTCGCCCGCCTGCTGTCGAAGCACCGTCTCGACGCGGTGCTCATCGGCAACGCCGCCGCGGCGCTCCAGGGGTCTCCGGTGACGACACTCGACTTCGACTTCATGTTCCGGAAGACCCGGCGAAACCTCGAGAAGCTGCGAGGCTTGGCGGACGACCTCGGCGCCACGGTGTTCCGGCCGTTTTACCCCGCGTCGGAGCTTTACCGCGTGGTTCGAGACGCCGACGCGCTGCAACTGGATTTCATGGCGCGCGTGGATGGAATCCGGTCGTACGAGTCGCTCCGCGGTCGCGCATCGGTCGCGCGGTTCGGCAAGCACGAGATCCGCGTGGCGGCGCTCGAAGACATCATCCGCAGCAAAGAGGCGGCCGACCGGCCGCAGGACCGCGCCGTGCTGCCCGTTCTCCGGAAGACCGTCCGTGAAAGCCGCTGAGCGACGCCCGCGCAAGAAGAAGTCGGCGCTCCGCCGGGAGGCCGACCGTGCACTCGTCGAGCAGATCAGACGCCTGCTCGCGCTCCCGATGGAGAAGCGGACGCACTTCCTGCGACGCCGGCTGCCGGGAGGCGGGTCGTCGCTGTGAGACGATGCGCCTCAGCTCACGGCGAACCGCCGCGCCCCATCGAGCCATCCCCGCAAGCCATGACACCCCGCGTCGCCACGGCCGCCGACGTCCCCGCCCTCGTCCGCGTCATCAACCGCGCGTATCGCGTCGAGAAGGACATCTTCCTGGGGGAGCGTACGGACGAGGCCGAAGTCCGCGAGCGACTCGAGCGCCCCAACGGGTGCTTCCTGGCGATCGACGCGCCAGACGAATCCGAAGGTCCTAACGCGACACTCGCTGGAGCGGTCTACGTCGAGACGCGCGGCGACCGCGGCTACTTCGGCATGCTGGCGGTGGACCCCGACTGGCAGGGGGTCGGGCTTGGCCGGACGCTCGTGTGCACCGCCGAGGCGCACTGCCGCGCGGCGGGGTGCCGGTTCATGGACATCGACGTCGTGGATCTGCGCACCGAGCTGCCGGGGTTCTACCAGGTGCTGGGGTACTCGGCGGTCAGCGCGACCCCGTTTCCCGATGCGTCGCGGGTGTACCAGCCGGTCAAGCTCGTGCTCATGACGAAGGTGCTGGGCGCTCCAACCGAGTAGAGCGGCTGGGGTGGTCGTTCCAGCGGCGGGGCGCTAACGTCTCATCCGGTCGGCCCAACGCATCCCAGTCGCTCGTGACCCTAATGTCCATGGCTTCCAAGGCAGCTACCGTCGATCGCGCGTTCCTGCTCGAAGCGCTCGCCGAAGCGTTCAGCGGACCCGCGTGGCACGGTCCGTCGCTGCGTGCGTCGATCAAGGGGGTGTCGGCGGAGGAAGCATTGTGGCGGCCCGGCGAGGACCGGAACTGCATCTGGGACCTCGTACTCCACACGGCGTACGGGAAGTACCTCGTTGCGTCGCGGCTGGAGCCGGACCCGGACCGGAAGTTCGCGCGCCGGCTCGCGCGCGCGTGGTGGCCGCGGCTACCGGAACCGGCCGATGCGGCGGCGTGGCGGGACGACCAGCGCCTCCTCGCCGAGTCGCACGCGCACCTCGTCGAGGTCTGCTCGCGCGTACCGGCCGCGCGGCTCCGGGCGAAGCGGCTGCGGAGCCGCTTCACGCTCGGCCAGGAAGTGCACGGCCTGGCGCTGCACGACGTCTACCACGCGGGGCAGATCAGGCTGCTGCGGCGCCTCTTCGCCGACGCGCGTTAGGCGCCCAGGCGGATCGCGTCGTTCGGTGCTTCGCCATGCCACCGCAGGAGCCACGCCCCCGACCACGACGCCGGCGCTGGGGATGGGCGTGCCCGGCGGGCCGTACAGGCCTTGATCATCGTCGGGCGCTCATGGCTCCCGGGCCCGCCCGGCGCCTGCGATGATGACGCTCAGTTCGCGCTTCGGCGAAACAGCGCGCCCAGATCGAACTCGAACCCCGGCAGCACGTCTTCTCCGCGCAGGACCTCCGTCTCGCCGAGCATCGACTCGCTGCCATCGGCGCGGTAGACGCGTGCGCTGAACCGGATCGGATCCACCACCCACACCAGCCGCGTCCCCGCATTCAGCCAGTCGGCAACCTTCGCCAGAACTTCGCCGGGCCGGTCATCCGGCGACAGCACTTCCACCGCGAGGTCGGGCGCGAGCTCCGCGAATCCGCGTGGCGGCGGGTCCGGCAACCGTGCGGCGCTGATGAACGCGACATCGGGTGCGCGCACCGTGTCGGGGTTCCGGGCCAGCGTAAATCCCGTCTCCGCCGCGAACACGCGGCCGAGGCCGCGCGCATCCACGTGCGCGAAGATCGCCGCGGCCAGACGCATCGCCACGTCGCCGTGCTGGTACCCCGCCGGCTCTCGAACCACCAGCACGCCGCATACGAGCTCCGTGCGTTTGTTCGGAACGTTGAGGCGCAGCAACTCTTCGGCCGTCAGCAGCACGGGGGCGGGAGCGGACATGTTTCCAATGTATCGATGCGCGCGACTCATGGAAGAGAGTCTACGCCGGCGCGTCACTGGTGCGTCAGCGCACCAGCCGAGAACGCGCGCGTCGCGGATTTGACGGACGCGTGGCGCGGATCGCGCCGGCTGACATCTGTTACCGCGCTGTTGATCGGCTGCCGAGCTCGGCCTGCGGCAGCGCGAACGCGACGTACGTCCCGCCCGACGGCGCGCCGTTCTTCCCTCCCCCGCATGCGATGACGACGTACTGCCGCCCGTTCACCACGTAGAGCGATGGCGTCGCGTTCCCCGCCGCGGGCAGCGTCGTCTCCCACAGCAGCTCGCCGGTGCGCTTGTCGAACACACGGAACTTGTTGTCGTACGTCGTCGCGCCGATGAACACGAGACCGTTCGCCGTCACGACCGGCCCGCCGTAATTGTCCGTCCCGGTGTTCCTGACTCCCTGCGCCGCGAGCTTGGGGTACTCGCCGAACGGAATCGACCAGCGAATCTCCCCCGCGTTCAGGTCGATGGCGTTGAGCGTTCCCCAGGGCGGCGTGATGGGCGGGTAGCCGTCTGGATCGAGCCAGATGTCCAACCCGGTGCTTCGATACTTGAGCCAGGTCGGACTTTTCGCGGCCGTGTCGGCGACGTCGTGGCCGGTGATGAGGAAGTTGACCAGCGCCTTCACCGCGTTGCTGTCGAGCGCCTGCGCGAAGCCCGGCATCCGCCCCGTCCCCTGGCCGATCACCTGCGCGAGCTCCTCGCGCGTGCGCCGGCTCGCAATGTCCACGAGCGACGGCGCCGCCGGCGAGCCTTTCAGATCGTCGCCGTGGCAGCTCGCGCAGTTGGAGCCATAGAGCGACTTGTCGCTCCGCGGCACCAGCTTGAGCAGCCACGGCATCTCGTTCGCGTTCACGTAGAGCAGCCCCGTCTCGGGATCGAACGCCGGACCGCCCCACTCGCCACCGCCGTCCACGCCGGGGAAGATGATGTTCCCCTGGAGACTCGGCGGCTCGTACATGCCGCTCCTGTACTTCCGGAATGCCTCGAGCACGGCCGCGCGCGCCTCGGGCGTCCGCTTCGTCAGCATGTCCTCCGTGAGCTGCTGGCGGATGAACGGCGGAGGCTTCACGGGATAGGGCTGGGTGGCCGCGGCTCGCTCGCCGTCGAGGGTGGACGCGGGAACCTTCCGATTGGCGATCGGGAAGAGCGGCTTTCCCGTCGCGCGCTCGAACAGGTAGACGTAGCCCGTCTTCGTGATCTGCGCGACGGCGTCGACGGCGCGCCCGCTCCGCCTAACGGTGACGAGCGTCGGGGCGGCCGGAAAATCCCAGTCCCACAGGTCGTGCCGGATGGCCTGGAAGTGCCAGAGGCGCCTGCCGGTGCGCGCATCGAGCGCGAGCAGCGTATTGGCGAACAGGTTGTCGCCGAGGCGATTCGACCCGTAGAAGTCGAACGAGGCCGAGCCGGTGGCGGCGAACACCATGCCGCGTTGCTGGTCGACCGTCACGCCCGACCACGCGTTCGCCCCGCCGGCAACCTTGTACGCGTCAGGCGGCCACGTGCGGTAGCCGAACTCGCCGGGGCGCGGGATCGTGTGGAAGGTCCAGCGCAGTGCGCCAGTCTTCACGTCGTAGGCACGAATGTCTCCGGGCGATGATGGCAGCGCTTCGGGCACCGTGCTCCCCGTGATGAACAGGTCCTCGAACACGACACCTGGCGTGCTGGAGCTGACCGTGACGCGATCGGCCGGACGCCCCAACCCTTCGCGCAGGTCCACCGAGCCGTCTACGCCGAACGAGCGAATGGGCTGCCCCGTCTTCCTGTCGAGCGCCCAGAGCTTGTTGCGGTAGTTGAACAGGACACGGTCTCCCGTGACGACCACACCGCGATGCCGGAACCGCGAGGTGGGCGGCTTGCCGGCGTTCGGGTCGAAGCTCCACAGCTCGCGCCCCGTCGCCGCATCGAGCGCGAAGACGCGGAGGTTGGGGCTCGTCGCGTACAACACGCCGTCCACGACGATCGGGTTCGCCTGCATCTCCGAGCCCGGAAACTCGTCGCGCGTCTCGTACGTCCAGGCGACCTGCAGGCGCGACACGTTCGCCGGCGTGATCTGGTCGAGCGTGGAGTAATGCGTGTTGTCGGTCCGCCCGCCGTACACGGGCCAGTCCACGGAGCGGCCTTGCGCCACGGCGAGCGTGGGGAGGCCGAGGAGCAGCGAGATCACCGAGAGGCGCGTGGGGGTCATCGGCTATCCAATTCCATCAGGGAGATGTCGCTCGCCGGCTCGGCGATGGCGAAGTAGAGCCGCTTGCCGTCGGTCGCGAAATCGCGACGGAGCGACGGCCGCGTGGGATCATCGAACCGCACGAGCAGCTTCGGCGTTCCGCCGTTCACGGCAATGGACCAGATGCTTCCGCGCCGCTCCTCGTCGTACGCCATGTAGTAGACCGCGCGCGAGTCGGGCGACCACGCCGGCATGGCCGGCGCCGGGCGGACCGCGGGATCGGGCGGCGTGACGAGGACACGATGGCCGCTGCCGTCCGGCGCGATGAGGTGCAGCGCGCCGCCCCAGATGTACGCCACCCACCGGCCATCGGGAGCGAACGCCTCAGCGCTCCGGGTCGCCTGGACCAGCGGGCGCGGCGTCCCGCCTAACGCGGGATCCGTGTAGATCGTGCCGCCGGGCACGTCGGAGGTCTCCTGCCGCTCGCGGTAGCCGGCCTGGAAGAGGATGCGCTTCCCGTCGGGCGACAGTGCCGGATCGAGCTCGAGCCCGGGCGCCGTCGTCAGCGCGGTCACGCGCCCCACGCTGTAGGGCGGCGGTGGCGGACCGGGTCGCGGCCACACGCTCGCGATGACGACGAGCAGCGCGGCCGCGGCAATCGACGAGGCCAGGAACAGCACCGCGTGCCGACTGCCTGGCACGTGCGTGTCGGCGAGGGGTGACGAGAACGGTGGGGTCGGCTCGGTGGTCACGTATGGGGGTTCGCGAAACCCCGTGATCGAGGCGGCACACGCGCCGGCTGCGGCGGGGAATATGGAATGGTCCGAGGAAGCGCACGCGCGCCGCCTGAGGATGCGCCCCAACGCGCCGACCGGCAACAGCCGCGTCCGTGGACCAGTCCGGGCTTGCGAACGGGCGCGCCATCGCCCAGCCTCCCCGGCACGGACTCACCACCTCACCGTCTCGCCCGACGAGCCAGGAGCAATGCGCGTGTTCTCATCCGTCGCCCGCGGCACCACCACCGTCGTCACTGTCCTCGTCGGCATCGCCACCCTGGCGTCCCCGTGCACCCTCGCCGTCCAGGTCGCGGGAGTCGCCGGCACGCTCGTCGTCACCAACAAGGCTCCGTCCACGGCCACGATCATCGACGTGGCGAGCGGCCGCGCGCTCGCGACGCTGCCAACCGGCCAGGGTCCGCACGAGGTGGTGATGTCGGCCGACGGGCGCGTGGCCGTGGTCACCGACTACGGTGCACAGGGTCCCGGCGGCAACACGCTCACGGTCATCGACGTGCCCGGCCGCCGCGTCGCGCGCACGATCGACCTCGGGCAGTACCGCCGCCCGCACGGCGTCGCGTTCCTCCCTGGAGACAGCCTCGTCGCTGTCACGTCGGAAGCGAGCCGCAACGTGCTCGTCGTTCACGTCGCCGAGGGTGCGATCCGCCGCGCGATCCCGACGCAGCAGAATGGCTCGCACATGGTGGGCGTCGTCGCCGACGGCTGGCGCCTCTATACGGGCAACATCGGCAGCAACACGGTCTCGGAGCTGAACGGGCGCACGGGCGAGTTCGTGCGCACGTTCGAGGTGCCCGCGCAGCCGGAGGCGATCAACGTGACACCGGACGGCGCGGAGGTGTGGGTGGGCAGCAACGCGACCGGACGGGTCAGTGTCGTCGATCCGCGCTCGGGTACGGTCACGACCGCGGCCGAGGGGCTCGCGTGGCCGTATCGCGTGCTGTTCACGCCCGACCGGCGACTGGTGCTGCTGCCCGACCTACGCAACGAGGAGCTGCGCTTCCTCGAGCGTTCCACCCGCCGCGAGCTCGGACGCCTAACGTTTCCGGACGGCGGGCCGCAGGGCATCACAATCACCCCCGACGGGCGGTACGTCTTCCAGTCGCTGAGCCGGCAAGGGCGCGTCGCGATCATCGACGTCGGCACGCGCGCGGTGGTCGGGCACCTGAGCGCCGGCGAGACGCCCGACGGGGTGGCGTACGGCACACGAGTGATCGACGGCGCGCGGTAGCGGCCGGTCGGACAGCGAGACGTTGATGGCGCCCAGCGCCCCGGCGCCGATCTGTCCGTCGGTGACGTTGACCTAGTTCTGCCCGGGGCCGCCAGTGCGCTCCTGCGGGGGCGCTCCGCTCCGACCGGATTCTCGCTTGCCGTGAGAGGCGCGCGGAAGTCCTGATCCCGATCGGGAGCTGCATCGCCGGCAGGCCACAATGTTGCAGTCCCAAACGAAAAGTCGGCCACAGCCAGGTTGCGGAAACATATGATTCCCGGGTATCCTCCCCGTTGGGGCTCGGGATGTCGCTGCGATCGCCGACGGTCGCAGGCAGCTGGGGCTGAAGAGCCGGGACGGTCTGCATGAAGCACCCGCGAGCGCCTGATGCGCAGACCGTGCGGACCGCGGAGCGCATTCGTGAAGCAGCAACCGGATGAGGCAGTGCGCGTTCGAGGCAACGCGGCCGCAGCCGCCGAGGCAGGCGCGCGTCGGGAGCCGCCCCCCTCGCGACCGCCGAGCCCGCAGGACGCCGACGCGGCTCTGCAGGCGCGGATCGACCAGCTCGAGGCGCGACTCGCTGCCACGCCGCCGACCTCGAACGCCCATGTGAATGCATTCTACGCCGGGCTCCGCACGCTCGTCGCCGAGTTGAGCCGGCGTCGGCGCCAGGCCGAGGAAACCTGCAACATACTGATACGCGTGCTCGAGGCGACGAGCGATGGCTTCGTCGCCCTCGACGCGGACTGGCGGTACTTCTACGTCAACGAGCACGCGGGACGGATGCTCGGCCGCGATCCGCAGTCGCTCATCGGGAAGCACATCTGGACGGAGTTCCCGGAGGGCGTGGGCCAGCCGTTCCACGCCGCGTACGAGCGGGCGGTCGGCGAGGGTCGCCCGCAGCAGCTCGAGGCCTACTATCCGCCGTTCGGACGCTGGTTCGAGAACCGCATTTACCCGTACGCCGGCGGGGTGGCGATCTTCTTCCGGGACGTCACCGAGCGACTACTGAGCGAAGCGCGCCTCCGAGAGAGCGAGGCCCGCTTTCGCGCGAACTACGAGCAGGCCGCCATCGGCATCGCGCTGCTCGAACTGGACGGACGCTTCATTCACGCGAACCCGTTCCTCTGCCGGATGCTGGGCTACGAGGAGACGGAGCTTCAGGGACTGCGAAGAGCCGACATCACGCACCCGGATGACCGCGTAGCGCAGGCAGACCATGCGGCGCGAGTGTTCTCGGGCGAGGCGGGCTCGAGCACCCTCGAAAAGCGGTGTCTGCGAAAGGACGGGAGCACGCTGTGGTCTCGCATCACCACCTCGGTGGTCCGCGAGAACGGGGGCGCACCGCAGCACTACATCCTGATCGTCGAAGACATCTCCGAGCGCCTACGCGTGGAAGCGGCGCTTCGAGAGAGCGAGGCGCGCTACGACCGCATCACGGCCAACGTACCGGGCATGGTGTACCAGACCACCCAGTATCCTGACGGCTCCCTGGAGATGCAGTACGTGAGCGCCGGCGTGCGTGAGATTCTCGGACTCACGCCGGAGGAGATTCAGCGCCGGTCGCTCTCGGTCATCGACATGGTGCACCCGGAGGATCGCGCATCGTGGTACAGCTCGGTGGCGGCCTCGGCGGCCACACAATCGGATTGGCGGTGGACCGGCCGCGTGGTGCTGCCAACGGGTGAGGTGAAGTGGGTCGAGGGAGCGTCACGCCCCGAGCGACAACCGGATGGCCGAATCATCTGGGATGGCCTGCTCATGGATGTCACCGAGCGGCGTCGCGCTGAACAGGCGCTCGAGGCGAGTGAGCAGCGGTACCGCTCGCTGTTCGATCACCACCCCGACGCCGTGTACGTGATCGATCCCGACGGACTATTCGTGAGCGCGAACCCGGCGTGCGAGACACTGTCCGGCTACGCCCCCGAGGAGCTCGTCGGCCGGTCATTCGCGCCACTTCTCGTTCCCGATCACTTCGACGAGGTCGTGGCCCACTTTCGCGAGGCACTCGGCGGAACGGCGCAGAGCTTCGAGTCGGCGATCCGGCACAAGAGCGGGCGGCGCGTGGACATCAGCGTCACGAACGTCCCGATGGTGGTGCAGGGGCAGATCACTGGAGTGTTCGGCATCGCCAGGGATCTCACCACGCAGCGCGCGCTCGAATCGCAACTCCGGCATGCGCAGCGCATGGAGTCCGTAGGGCGGCTCGCCGGTGGCGTCGCGCACGACTTCAACAACCTGTTGACGGTCATCCAGAGCTGCTCGCGCTTCGTGGCCGAGCGCGTGCAGGGCGATCCGGTGGCGCGTGCCGATGTGGACCAGGTGCTCAACGCCGCCGCCCGCGCCGGGGAACTCACGAAGCAGCTTCTCGCGTTCGGGCGGCAGCAGGTTCTCCGGCCGCGGCTGCTCGACATCAACGTCCAGGTTGCGAAGGTCGCCGGGATGCTCCGGCGCGTGATCGGCGAGGACCTCACGCTCGTGACCGAGCTCGAGCCGGAGCTCTGGCCCGTACTCGCGGACCCGGGGCAGCTCGAACAGGTACTCATGAACCTCGCGGTGAACGCGCGCGATGCGATGCCGAATGGCGGTATGCTCCGCCTCCGCACGGCGAACGTCACGCTGGATCGTGAGGCAGTGCAGGCACACCCGGGACTCGCGACGGGCCCGTACGTGTCGCTGGAGGTCGAGGATACGGGGACGGGTATCGATCCAGCCTTGCTGCCGACCATCTTCGACCCATTCGTCACGACCAAGGGCCCGGGCCGGGGGACCGGGCTCGGCCTCCCGACGGTGTACGGGATCGTCGAGCAGAGCGGCGGCCACGTCTACGTGGAGAGCACGTTGGGGCTCGGCAGCCGGTTCAGCGTGTTGCTTCCGCGAGCCGACGTGATGCCCGGCGGTAATCCGCGGGCGCGCGCGACGCCGGCCAGCCCGCGGGGCTCGGAGACGATCCTGCTCGTGGAGGACGACGCGTCCGTGCGCGCGGTTGTGCGCCGGATGCTGGAGGCGCAGGGCTATGACGTGCTCGAGGCCGCGGACGGCGACGACGCACGCCGGATCGTGGAAGATCGCGACGGGCGGATCGACCTGCTGCTGCTCGACGTGGTCATGCCTGGCCGGAACGGGCGCGAGGTCGCCGAGCACCTCACGGCGCGGTGGCCGGGACTGCGCGTGCTCTTCATGTCGGGATACACGGACGACGAGATCCTGCTCCGCGGGCTCGTGCGGCCCGGCGTGGCGTTCCTCTCCAAGCCGTTCACACCCGACCGTCTCGCGCGCGTGGTCCGCGAGGTGTTGGACGCCGGCCCCTCGCCCGGGGCCGACGATCCGGGGTTCGAGTGACGCGCTCGCGCGCCTAACGCGCAAGCACCGGGGCGCTCACCACGCGCTGCCCGCCTGGGCACACGCGCGCTCGTTCCACGCGCCGACCGCGAGCGCCTCGACCGGCACCGTGCGTCCGGCGAGGAGGGCGGTGCGCGCCGAGGCGCCGTCGAGCTCCGGCCGCGGCTCGATGAGCCATTGCCAGACCTCGGCGTCGGTCGCGAACGCATCGTGCAGCAGCGCGAGCGTGAACCACAGCGACCGTACCCGGCTCGCGGTTCGCAGGAGCGTGGTGTCGGCGACCGCGGGCAGAGGGAGGCCGAGCGCGGCGGCGATGGCCGCCGGGGTGGGCGGATGCGCGTCGGGGCCGCACAGCCACCGTTCGAGATCAGTTCGATGCATGGTTCACCTCATTCATCATCCAGTGCGGCCCACCCGCCGTCGAAGACGTCGTCGGCCCGCGGGCCCGCCGCGGCGACCGCGACCGCGTGCCGCGGACACAGCGTGTGGACGCCCCGCTCCCATGTCTCGCGCGCGACGGCGGGCCCGCCGCACACCTCGCACAGCGTGGCCGAGAGCTCCTCGAGGGCCCAGAGGAGCTCGACGAACGCGCGCGGGCCGCGCACATCGTGCCACGCGAGACGCCCCCACCGCACTCGGCACGCGAACGAGCCGGGCGGGTCCGATGCCAGCGCCGCGACCGACGCGATGCGAACGAGATGCGTCCAACCAGGCACCGGGGCCGATACGCGAGCGCGCACGGGCAGCATGGTTGGCGACGGATGTCGCTCGGGCTGGGAATCGCTGAGGTTGCCAGGACCCACGGGTCCTCCGGAGGCGTGAAATGGTTCGGGGTATGTTCGGGCCTACAAGGATAGCGGGAACAGATGTCGCCGCAAGCTCTCGAGTCGGCTGACCCCGCCGAGCTGGTACGCGGTGGCCGGAACGGGTGCGCATCGCGGGTCACGGGGTGGACCGTCACACGGCACGTGCAACGCCGGACCTGCGGGATTCGGTTCGGCCTGGCGCGCGACCGCGAATCGTTAGGCGGCGCGGCCTCCCGGCCAGGCCGCGCCCGGCGCCATTGCCGCGGGTGTGCGCGGCCGGTAGGCTTCGGATGCGGCGCTTCACCAGCCCGTCGCGAGACTTCCATCCGACTTCGGCGTTACTGGCGGCGCCCCATCACGGGTGTCCCACCCGAGGCTTCCAATGCAACTGCCCGAGCGTATCGCGGCGTCGTGGGTCAAGTCGCTTCCCGACGCCGAGTTGTTGAACGCCGAATCCGAGCTCCACGATGTGTTTCTGGTCGCCGAGCACGAGGAGCGGCGGCGGCGGGGCGACGCGTACGAGCTCGCCCGCGGATCGGCGGAGCTGATGCTCGCGTGGCAGCGGTGGAGCATGGTCAGTTTCGCCACGCGCGCGCGCGGGCTCCATGCGCGCTATCGCGCGCCAGCAAATCAGCGCGCGCGCTGACGCTCGCTTCGCCGGCGGCGACACCACGCGGCAACGGAGCGCCGGCAAGCGAAAACGGCATCGCTTGCCAGCGCTCGCGAACGGCTACCTGCCGCCGTCCGTCGCCGTCGCGACTTCCTTGTTCCAGACGAACCGCTTCAGGAAGTCGCCCATCCGTCCGAACGTCGCCACCCAGTTGCGGTGGAGCATCGACTCGTGGAGGTCATCGGGGATGACCTCGAGCTCGTAGTAGATGTTCCGCGCGCGAAGCAGTTGCACGAGCCCCACGGTCTGCGCGAAGTCCACGTTGCGGTCGTCGTCTCCGTGGACGAGGAACACCGGCGACTTCCACGTATCGATGGCCGAGATCGCCGATGACCTGTACGACATGGACGCCGTGTCGAGCGAGCTGCCGTACAGGTGCACCCCGGCGAGGTCGGCGCCCGCAATGAAGATGTCGGAGTTCCGCGCCAGCGCCTGCGACGTGAGCAGCCCGCCATACGAGAGCCCCCAGATGCCGACGCGTGTCGGGTCCACATCGGCGCGCGACTGGAGGTACTTTCCCGCCGCCAGCACGTCCTGGTACTCGGAGTTGCCGCGCGCGTTCGTGTTCTCCGCCTGCCGGAACGAGCGGCCGTAGCCGATACCGCTGCGATAGTTCACCGACAGCACCACGTACCCCTGGTTCGCCAGCCACTGATTCACGGCGTAGGCCCAGTGGTAGAACTGCATGTAGTGATAGCCGGGCATCATCTGACGCATCGGGCCGCCGTGCACGAAGATGATGGCCGGCCGTCGCTCGCCCGGCTTGAAGTCCTTCGGCAGGAAGAGCTGGTTGTGGATCTCCAGGCCGTCCGGCGATTTGACGACGACGATCTCGGGCACCACGTGCGCGGACTTGGGAAAGTCCTTCGGCAGCGTCGGGAAGACGACGCGCGCCTTGCCGCCGTCGGCCGGCAGCAGTCCCACCGATGCCGGCTGGCTGGCGTCGAAGTACAACACCGCGATCTGCCGTCCCGAGGCGAGCGGCGTCGGGTACGTCTCGATGCCATCGCCGCTCGAGAGCTGTCTGGGCGTGCCGCCCGCGGTGGGCACCGCCCAGATGTGGCGGCGCTCGATGTCGTTCGCGTTCGTGCAGTAGTAGAGCGTCTTGCCATCGCTCGACACCGCGGTCGACGTCGGGCCCTCGATGAGGCCGTTCGTCGTGGTGAGCAGCACCGGCGTCGCCGCCGTACTCGAGGCGTTCAGTGAGTAGACGCGCTCCCACTCGTCGTTCAGTGGCGACACGGGCAAGAGGATGTGATCGCCGGCCCACATGAGCCGGTTGACCGTGACGAACGTCGAGTCGTTAGGCGCGTCGTGCCACAGCTCGCGCGCGTTGCCCGTGGCGACGTCGGCGACCATCAGCGCCAGCGTGTGTCCGCCGTGGAACGTCGCGCGGCAGAGCCCGGGGATGAGCGGCGTGGTGTCGCTGGCGCCCGCACGGCCACGCGCGTTGGCACCGCCGCCTCCCGGCCCGCCAATGCCGAACCGCCCACCGGTGGACGGCGGACAGACGCTGCGCTGCGCCTGTCCCGTCGCCGCCGGACCTGCCGGGTTGCCGATTCCGCCCGTGCCCCCCTGGGACTGCTGGCCGAAGGGCGTTCCAGGACGCCGCGTGAACGCCACGCGCTTGCCGTCGGGCGACCACACGGGAGCGCCGTCGAAGTCCACGCTCGGCGCGAGGTAGCTCACCGCGCGGTGCTTCACGTCGTAGACGGCGATGAACGCGTGGTTCCCGCGGTCGCTCACGAACACGACCTTCGATCCGTCGGGCGACCAGCGCGGGCCGGACTGTCGTCCCCACGCGCGGATGAACGGCTTCTGCCCGCGGTCCATCGAGTCGGGCGCCGCCGACGGTGTCACGCGGCCGCGGTAGATCTGGTTGTCCTTCACGTACAGCACGAACCGCCCGTCGGGCGAGAGCGCCGGCGCCGCCCCCTCGGCCACGCGCCACGCCGCGCCGCCACTCGTCCGCATCGCCCAGATGGCGCGCTCCGCCCCCTCGGGGTAGTGCGACGGATTTGCCACCCACCCCTGCCGGTTCGGCGCCGAGCCGCGGACGAACACGGCGACGGACCCATCGTCGGACAGGCTCACGTCCGACAGGTCGGTGCCGTCGTCATCGAGGAATCGCGTCAGGCGCACGGGACGGAAGTCGGGCGCGGCCGCGGTGTACACGTTTCGCAAGCCGCGATCGTAGACCATCCAGGCGATCCGATCGGCCTTGGCCGCCGAGGTCACCTCGAGGGGCGACGCGGGGCTCAGGTACTGCTCGATCGTGGGTTTGCCCTGCGCGAGGGCACTCGGAGCGAGAGCAACCACCGACGCGGCCGCGTAAACGAGTTGGCGAACGGCGAATGGCGAGCGAGACATTGGATACTCCGGCATTGGGACGGCACGGCACCAGGGGGCGAGCTTCAGCCGGAGAGCGTAACACGCCGGCCGTATCGGGGCAATCCGAGCTGATCATGGGCGCGGATGAGGTGACGCTGGACCCAGGCGGGAACGGCGATTGGGCGGATGGGGGGAGGCGAAACAGCCGGATGCGCTCCTCAGCCGTGAGGACCCCTCGCGCCGCGGGCAAGAACGGGGCTTTGGTAACCGGCCCCGGGACGCGCCATCGCCCAAAAGCCGGGGGAACTGCCATGACGCGGATGACGCCGCAACGGCCGGATCGGCGCCGTGCGCGTTATGTGTCATCCCGAGGCGCGCCGCCGGGGCGACGAGGGACCTGCGGTGCGAGCCCGGTGGCCGGCCCGGCCACCAGTACGGTCGGGTAGGTCCCTCGTCGCTGGCGCTCCTCGGGATGACAGACGGGCCGGGGAGCGATCCGGCCCCTTCCGCGTCATTCGCGTCATCGTTGTTCCCCGCTGTTCCTGGCGCGACGATGCGTACTGCGAGAACGGGCACGCGGAGGGCCGGATGTCCGCGGAGCGAATCCGGCCGTTTCGCTTCTGCTCATCCGCCCCAACGTCGTTCCCGCCTGGGTCCGGCGGAACGAAGCCAGCCCGATGAAGTCCGGCGAGAGGATGCGTCCTGACCGGCCCGGCGCGAGAAAGCCGACCGCAGCGACCGGGAGTGGCGGACGGATGTGCACGACCCAACCCTCAGCCAACGGTGGTTAACGATGTGCTGTTCGAGCGCGTCCAACCCGCTGAGAACGCGATCCAGTCACGGTGAACCAGGGCCCCGCATGGCGGGGCCCGGCGATGGAGGATACGTACCCACATGCGACGGATGACACTTACGGCGATCGCGCTCTGCGCGACCGGAGCGATGACGCTCGCGGCACAACAGCCCGGTGCTCGACGACCAGCACAGGGCGCGGCACCACGGCGAGCGCCGGCGGCGATGCCGCTGCCCGGCGGAATGGCCGAAGGCGGCATGATGGGCGGCCCGATGGCGGGCCCGGTCGCCAACCCGGCCGAGTTCCTGCTCGCGCACACCGGCGATCTCGCGCTCACCGACGCTCAGGTGACGCGCCTCGCCTCGATCGCTCGGCGTGCCGCCGAGCGCCGCCAGGCGATGCGCACGACGATGGATTCGCTCCGCCCCGAGCGCGGGCGCGGCATGATGCGCGACTCGGCGGCGCGAGAGCAGTTCCGTCAACGGATGGACCAGCTTCGTCCCACCATGGAACGGCTGCGCGAGCAGACGCGCGCCGACCGACGCGACGCGATCGCCGTGCTCACTCCCGACCAGCAGGCGCTGGCGTGGGAGCGCGTTGCCGCAGCGTCGCGTGGCGCACGTGGCGCGAGGCGCGGCCCCGGCATGCGTGGCGCACCGATGGGTGGTGCTCGCATGGGCGAGCGACGGATGCGGATGCGGGTGCCTGACGACGCCCAGGGTCCGCGTCGTCCCTAACGAGTCGGGCGCTCGACCGCCTGTACCGCGCGACCGCCTACTTCGACGGCTTCGCCCAGTGCGGAGCCGTCGTCCACTTCGACAGGTCGAACAGCGCGGCACTGACGGGAACGTCGACCCGCCAGTCGCTGTACTCCTCGGCCTGGCGCCGCACGCCGCCCTGAAACATCTCGATCTTCGTCGCCAGCCAGCCGTTCCCGGCGCGCACGTAGTTGCCGAGATGCACGTCGAACGGCGGCTGCGACTCGCCCGGCACGATCATCATCCGCACGAGCAGCTTGCGGTCGGTGTCGACCCAGAACTGCGGCGACGTGGTATCGGCGGGTGACGCTGCACCCACGATCCATACCGGCTTCCCTTCCCACGTGCCGGTGCTGACGCGGCTCAGATCGACCTTCATCTGCGCCAGCTCCTTCACCGTGCGCTCGACGGGTTGCACGTACACGCCCTCGATGAGCGGCAGGAACTCGTTGCCGCTCGCCACGGGCTCGACCGCCTTGCCGCCCCGCACGCGAAACGTGGAGTCGGCGGTGAAGACGACCCCGTTGCCGGCGCCGAGGTCGCCAATGTCGATACGGAGCTGCACGCCGGTCTGCGGCGTGTGGCGAAGCGTCTCGTGCCACGTCTGCTCCACCTCGGTGCCGTCCTGGCGGCGGAGCGTGGTCTTCTGCACGAACGTCAACGTGTGATACCACTTGCCCGCGTACGCGGCGTGCATGGCCTCGAGCACCTCGGCACCCGTGCGAGGCGCATCGGCGCGTGCCGAGCTACCCTGCGCCGTTAGGCGGCCGGCGGCCGGCACGAGCAGGAACGCGGCGAGCGGCAGGGCGATGCGGCGGGCGGCGGCAAACGTCATGATATGCTCCACAGGGTTGCCACGAAGGGAACGGAGGTCTGGGGACGCGAAGGTTCACCGGTGTCACACCAGGCGTCAATCGATCCGGGACGAACCGAGCGGAGCGCCGGGAGACGCCGCGTTGTTCGGGAGGCTACATCGCGCCGGACCCAGCGGGGAACGGCGATCGGGCGGATGCGGGGAGACGAAAACGGCGGGTTGCGCTCCTCGGTCGGGCCGTGCGGGCTGGAACCTTTGGGGATTGGCAGGGACTCATTAGCTACTAGACATTGTACCGGCCTCGCCAATCCGCGTTCTTGTGAGGAGCCAGCCCATGCAACGCCTCGCCGTTCGCGGCGCCATCGCCCTTGCCGTGGCGCTGCCGTTCGCCGCCTTTGCCCGACGCCCCGCCGCGCGTGCGGTCGCCATTCCAGCTCCTGTCGAGGTCCGCGATGGGGCCGTAACTCCCGCTGGCCTCGAGACCGTCGTGCTCGCCGGCGGGTGCTTCTGGGGGATCGAGGCGGTGTTCGAGCACGTGAAGGGGGTGACCGACGCGGTCTCGGGCTACGCCGGCGGTACGAAGGCGACCGCGGACTACGAGACCGTGAGCTCGGGCACCACGGGGCACGCCGAGTCGGTGCGCGTCACGTTCGACCCGGCGCAGGTGTCGCTCGAGAAGCTGCTGCAGATCTTCTTCTCGGTGGCGCACGACCCGACGCAGCTCAACCGGCAGGGCCCCGACGTGGGCCCACAGTACCGCTCGGTGATCTTCTACGCGAACGACGAGCAGGCGCAGGTGGCGCGCGCGTACATCGACCAGCTCACGAAAGCGAAGGTGTACCCGCGCCCGATCGTGACGCAGGTCGTGAAGCTGGATGGCTTCTATCCGGCCGAGGCGTACCACCAGGACTTCGCCAAGAAGAACCCGACGTATCCGTACATCGTGTTCCACGACAAGCCGAAAGTCGAGAATCTCAAGAAGGAGTTTCCGGACATCTACCGGTAGACTCCGGGGTCGGAGCTGGGTGCTGCTTGCTGGCGCTGGTTGCTGCGTGCAGGTGCTGCTCGCTGCTCAATTCAAGCGGTCAATTCAACGACTCTGACCCCTTGAATTCTTGAATTGGAGCCGCCAGCCCCGATACCCAGCTCCACTTCCCTCCGCACCCGTCCGCTCGCCTCACCCTTCATCGACGCGCCGACCTCACTCGGCCGAGGCGACGATCGCGGCAGCGGCGCTCGCCGTCTCGCGAATGCGGTCGAACTGTTTCGCGGCGATCCAGTCGCTCGGGGCCATCCACGACCCGCCACAGGCGACGACGCGCGAGAACGCGAGATACGAGACCAGGTTCGACGGACCGATGCCGCCGGTGGGAATGAACGACAGCTCCGTGTACGGCGCGGCGATGGCCTTCAGGTAGGCGAGCCCCCCGATGGGCTCGGCCGGGAAGAACTTGACCACCGAGAGCCCCCGACCTAACGCCATCTCGATCTCGGTCGGCGTACAGACGCCGGGAAACACGGGAATCTGGTGCGTGAGGCAGTAGTCCACGACCGCGGGGTTGAAGCCGGGGGCGACGATGAACCGCGCGCCGGCCGCCCGGGCGTCGGCGGCCTGGGCGGGCGTGAGCACCGTGCCGGCGCCCGCGAGCATGTCGGGCTGCTCGGCGGCGATGCGGCGCAGCGCCTCGAGCGCCCGCGGCGTACGCAGCGTCACCTCGGCGCACGCCAGGGAGCCGTCGGACAACGCGCCGGCGAGCGGCACTGCATCGGCGGGGTCGTCGATGACGATCACGGGAACGATTCGGAGCGCCCGGAAGCGCGCGAGCACCGACGCGGCGGTGAGTGGAGTGGTCGTGGTGGTCACGGCGGTTGGATGGCTGCGAGTGGGTATTGAATCTGGCCTGTGCCCAGGGAAGATGCACGGCGGGATGCGGGAAGCCACCCGAGGCTCCACTCTCGCCCGGACGGCGGCGGCGTTACGTTAGGGCCGATGAAGCTGCCCGGTGAGCTCAACACGCTCGACCTCGTGGACGCCGCCCATCGATTGGCGGCGCGCGAGCTGTCGCCGGTGGAGCTGACGGCCGCGTGCCTCGAGCGGATCGCGACCGTGGACGTCGGCGTGAACGCGTTCATCACCGTCACCGCCGACGACGCCATGCGCGATGCGCGGGACGCCGAGGCGGCCATCGCGCGCGGTGACGCGCCGGGGCCACTGTGCGGCGTGCCGATCGCCCTCAAGGACCTGTTCGAGACTCGCGGGGTGCCGACGACGGCGGGATCGAGCTTCTTCCGCGACCGCGTGCCGGACGCCGATGCGCTCGTCGTCGAGCGGTTGCGGGCGCTGGGCGCCGTGATGCTCGGCAAGCTGAACATGCACGAGTGGGCGCTCGGCGTGACGAACGACAACCCGCATTACGGCGCGTGCCACAACCCGTGGGCGCTGGACCGGATCACCGGCGGCTCGTCCGGCGGCTCGGCGGCCGCGCTGGCGGCGGGGCTGTGCTTCGGCGCGTTAGGCAGCGACACCGGAGGCTCCATCCGCATCCCGGCGGCGCTCTGCGGCGTGGTGGGACTCAAGCCGACGTACGGGCTCGTGAGCCTGCGCGGCGTCGTGCCGCTGAGCTGGAGCCTCGACCACGCCGGCCCGATGGCGCGCCGGGTCGGGGATGTCGCGCGACTGCTCGAGGCGATTGCCGGGTACGATGCCCACGACCCGGGCTCGGTGAACGTCGCGCCGGACAATTACGCGGCGGGGCTCGACGATGGCATCGCCGGTTGGCGGATCGGTGTCGTCGGGGAGGAGTGGCTTGGCGAGATGGACGTCGAGGTGATGGCCGCGGTGCGCGCGGCGGTGGGTGTGCTCGAGTCGTTGGACGCGCGGGTGGAGACGCTCGCGGTGCCCGAGCTCCGTGAGGCGGCGAGGTACAACGGTCTCATGACGACCGCCGACGCGGCAGCTTTCCATCGCGAGCGGCTACACGGTACGCCGGAAGGGTTCGGCGCGGATGTGCTGACGCGACTTCGGCGCGGCGCCGCCTACGGCGCCACCGAGTACGCAGACGCGCGCCGGACGCAGACACACCTGCGCCGGACGTTCGAGTCGTGGTTCGCGGCGCACGGCGGCCGGTTCGACGCGGTGGTGCTGCCTACGACCCCGATAGCCGCACCGCGCATCGATGGGCTCGACGCGGTGGCGAGCGCCGCCGTCCTCACCCGCCTAACAGCGCCGTTCAACTTCACGGGCCTCCCCGCCCTTTCGGTGCCGTGCGGATTCACGAGCGACGGACTGCCGATCGGACTCCAGATCGTGGGCGCGCCGTGGGCGGAGCAGCGGGTGCTGCGGGTGGGGAGGGCGTATGAGCGTGCGCGGGGCGGGGAGTGAGGAGTCGGGAATCGACTGACGTGGGAACGGGGAACCGGGAACCGGGAATCGCGGCTGGTTGCTGCTTGCTGCGGCTCCTAGCTGCGAGCTCGTGCTGGGTGCTGGGTGCCGGCCGCAGCACCCGGCAACAGCTCGCGGCTCGCAGCACCTGCAATCAACGACCAGCGCCAGCAAGCAGCGCCGTTCCCCGTTCCCGGTTCCCCGTTCCAAACCCCCCGGGCCCCGAGCCCGGCTACCTGGCCAGCTGAATCATCTCCGCGTAGCTCTGCACCCGCCCGTCCTGCACCGCTTTCAACAAATCCGGTATCGACGAGAGCAACTGCACCGACCGTGAGTTCGGGCTCCCGGGGCGGAAGCCGTTGCCGTTCGAGAGCGAGCGGATGAACGTGCTCGTCGAGTCCAGCGGCAGCGTGGCCGCGTTCGCGTAGAAGCGCTTCCAGTCATCGTCCTGCTGAAACAGGTACTGCTCGACGTTCGACGTGTAGAACGCCGTGACCGTCGCGTCGCGCTCCTTGAGATAGCGCCCGACCGCGCGCAGCGTCTTCTCGCCCGCGAAGTTGCCGACGAGTGGCACGATCAGGTTGTTGGTCTCGAGCTCCCGCAGCACCCGATAGTTGGCTTCCGTGGCGAGATAGCTGTGGTTCAGCCCGTGGCCGTCGTTCTCGAGCATGAGCTGGGCGTACGACGGCCACCGTGCGTATCCGCGGCCGCCGCCGTTCGGGAACGCATAGGTGATGTCGGGCCCGGCGGTCACGAACGCGCGGTAGACGTACTCGATCGACTGCAGATCCGTCTCCGAGAGGTCGAATCCGTGCCGGCGCGTGAGCCAGTCGGTCATCGCCGCGAGGTTCCGGCCGACCAATACACTGTCGGGCGAGACCGCGCCGTACGCGTTGAACAACGCCTCCACGGTCGACGCCGAGTCGAGCCCCGTGGGCCGCGCGCGCGCGAACAGGAGCGACAGAAAGCCCGCGCGGTCGGCCGACAGCTCGATGAGCGCCTTGTACATGAGATGGTGCAGCATGTTCTGGCGCCGGATGTCGACGATGAACGCGATCTTCGGCTGCATCGCGACGATGTACGTGAAGTTCTGGTCGGGTGCGACGCCGAGGTACACGCCGCCCTGCCGAGTCGTCCGCTGCAGCTCGGGAATCACGTACTGAAACGAGGTCTCGTTGGAGACGAGGTTGTCGGAGCGGAAGTAGCCGCCGGCTTCGGAGAACTCGGTGACCAAGTTCCAGAACGTCGTGTCGCTGAGGCGAGCCGGGATCCGCGACGCCGAGGTGCGCGCGCCGGCGGCCCCGCTCGGCTCGCCGGTAGCGCGTACGGGAACGCTCGGCGCACGTGCGCAGGCAACGAGCGTGAGCAAGGCGGCGAAGCCGACACGCCGCGTACTGGTGAGCACCGTTCCGTCCTCCGTGTCGATCGTCGTCCCGTGGAATTTACCCCCCCGTCGAGGGACGACGCGACCGGCGTCACCGCGTGGCTCCTTCGGGCTGACGAGTGGTCCCGCTACGCCCCATACTGTGCGGCGGTCCGTTCTTCCGCCAGCCGGCAGCCAAGCCTAGCTTCGCCCCTCGTCGAGTCTGCAGGACGACGGTTCGTCACAGCCGAGGATCTCCCCGTGTCCGCTTCGTTCGAACCGACCGCGCCCGGCGTTCCCGCGTTAGGTCCGTACCGCTGGGCCGCGCCCGGCGACATCAACGCGTTCTTCGGGCTCATCCTCGACAACGTCGTCAACCTGGCGATCCTCGCGGGGGTCCTCGTCGGCGCGTTCGGGTTTCCGGCCGAGATCGTCTACCGCCGCATGTTCCCGGGCACCGCGCTCGGGGTGATGATCGGCGACCTCGCGTACACCTGGCTCGCGTTCCGGCTCGCGGAGCGCACCGGTCGGTCCGACGTGACCGCGATGCCGTTGGGGCTCGACTCGCCGTCGACCATCGGGATGGCGTTCGCGGTATTGGGGCCGGCGTTCGTCGCCGCCAGGGCGCGCATGCCGGTGGACAGCGCCGCGGTGCTGGCGTGGCAGGTGGGCATGGCGGCGATGGTGCTCATCGGCCTGTTCAAGCTCGCGATGACGTTCGTGGGCGATCGCATTCGCCGCTGGGTGCCGCAGGCGGGATTGCTCGGCTCGATTGGCGGCGTCGGGATCGCGCTGCTCGGCGCGCTCCAGCTCGGTGAGGTGTTCAGCGAGCCCGTCGCCGGCATGATGGCGCTCGGGCTCATCCTCTACGCGCTGGTGGCGAAGATCCGGCTGCCGTTCCGCGCGCCCGAGGTGCTGGCCGCCGTCGCGATCGGGGCGGTGATCTACTACGGCCTCGGGCTGGCCGGACTCTCGGTGCATCCGATCACGCTGCCCGCGGCGAACTTCCCGGTGGGCCTCCCGACGCCCACGCTCGGATTCCTCGAGGGGTTGCCGATCGTGGTGCGCGAGTACATCCCGCTGGCGCTGCCGTTCGCGATCCTGACGGTGATCGGCGGCATCGACGTCACCGAGAGCGCGCGCGTGGCCGGCGACGAGTACAGGACGCGCGACATCCTGCTCACGGAAGCGCTCGCGACGCTGGTGGCGGGGCTGTTCGGTGGGGTGAGCCAGACGACGCCGTACATCGGACACCCGGCGTACAAGGCAATGGGCGGCCGGGCCGCCTACACGTTGGCGACGGGTCTCGTCGTCGGGCTCGGCGGCGTCTTCGGCTACCTCGCGTTCGTGGCCGAGGCGCTGCCCAGGCCCGTGCTGGCGCCGATTCTGGTGTTCATCGGTCTCGAGATCACCGGCCAGAGCTACCTCGCGCCGCCGCGACGGCACGTGGCGGCGGTGACCCTCGCCGTGCTGCCGTCGGTGGCGCAGCTCGTGGTGATCTTCCTCTCGCAGGTGTACGGCGGCGCGTTGATGACGGCCGCGCTCGACCCGGCGCTCGCCGCACTCGCGACCGGCCTGACGAATCCGGCGTTCATCAGCACGTGCGGCGTGATGATCATGCTGGCGAACGGATTCATTCTGACGGCACTGCTATGGGGCTCGGCCGTCGCGTTTCTCATCGATCGGCAGGTGAGGCGCGCGAGCGCGGTGCTCGTCGTCTGTGGATTGCTGTCGCTATTCGGCTTCATCCATTCGGTGCTGCCATCGGGCGGGGTGTACCTGCCGTGGCGCATCGCGTCGGTGTTGCCGTATCACTGGGCGGTCGGGTACATCGGGCTCGCGGCGGTATTCGTCGCGCTGTCGGCGACGGCGGCGTTTCAGCGGTTGCCGAAGGCGGCCCCTCGATGATCGCCCATCTCGACGAGCAATACCGAGCCAGACGTCATCGCGACGGGTGCCAGCGACCCAGCGGGCTATCATGGGGACCCGTGTGGGAACGCGGAGCACCGCGATGCAGAGTACCTCGGGCGCCGAAAACATCGTTTCACGACTCTCTCGTACGCGACGCCGCGCGATGATGCGGACCAATGCGCTCCGGACGGCCTGACTTGCCGCTCTCGCGCAACCAACGCATCCAGCCTTCAGACTAGACGCGACCCAGAGCCCCGAAAGCGGAGGGCACAGTGACGTGGTCCAGTGTGTGGTCGGCACTCCGGAGCGGCGGGCTGGTCGTGTTGCTTGCGGCGGCAGGCCTGACTTCCGTGCAGCTCGAGAAGAATCCGCTTGCGCCGGGACGTGCGACGGGCCTCCACCAGTGCACCGGCGCGTGCGAACGCCCCGGTGCGCTCGCGTTGTCCGCCGATGATCTCGGCGGGGATTCCGCATGGGTCGAGCTCAGTCTCAGAGCGGCGTCCACGATCACCGCAATCAGTGGCGCCGGTGCGCCGGTGGGACGTCCTATCCTTGACCCGCCGCCCCGAATGGTGGCGGCGATGGAAGACACCCAGCTCGACGTTCGGCGGGCTACGGTCCGTGGTGACACGCTTGTCGTCAGCATCACGCGCCTCGATTCCGTAGCGCGAGGCCACGCGATGTTCGACTGGCCTCCGGGCGCCCGCCTTTACGTCTACGGGATCACAAACCGCCCGACTGCCGCAATCACCACGGGTCGGTCCGATGGCATCGCTCCGCCTCCCACGGCGCCTGCAACAAAGTCCGTCGCACTACCGGAGACCACATCGCGTGAGAGCGCCGATACCTTAGCGCTCGAACTCATCGACTGGCGCATCTGGATGAAAGGGCCCTACGACTCGCTTGAACGTCAACGGCGCCGAACCTTTCTTGAATGGCTTTCGGCAATCGGACTAGTCGGCGGTGTGATGCTGGCGGTGCGGGCGGGTCTCGTTGAGGACCAGGACCGTCGGCGCAAACGGCGACAGGAAGACGACGACCGCGCCGAGCAGCGCCGCCGAGATGACGAGGAGACTGAGGCGAAGCGCAAGTCTGCAGAGGAGACACGGGCGCAGGCCGCGCTCGTGCTTACGGCCGGCACATGTACCCGACTGCTGATTGAAGAAATCGGACGCGGCACACACGCCGACGCAACCGACGAACGACGCATTCTTGTACTCACCATGCTTGGAACCGCAGGACGCGAGGAGGTCTACCAGGCACTCGGCGTGGATCCGGACGGGCCTTGGCCCGCCCGAAGGCGGGCGACGCAGCTCATCGCACAGGCCCGGCGCAACCTCCTGAGCCGAATCGAAAATCTCCTCCGCTCGCTGCACGGCACCCGCCGAGAGCTGCGCCGCGCGTCTCGCAAGGTGCACAGCCCGTGAGCGACCAGCCATCGGCAGATGACATCCCTGAGCGAAAGCCGCCGCAGGCCGGTGTTGGTCCGGGCACGCCTCTGCCTCGCCTCTCGTGGCAGGCGCTCATCGCGCGCCTGTATCAGGATCGATCGGCAGCAGTTGGCAGCAGCCAAGGTGGCGAAGCGGCGAGCGTTGGCGGCAGCACCGCAGACGCCGACGAAGCAGCATGGGTCGAGTTCACAGCGCGGGTGCGTCGGCTCGCGGCGCTCAGCCTGCGATGGCATCCGGATCTCGCGCCGGATGACTTGGACGATCTCGCGCAGGACGTGGTGATTCAGTTCCTCAACCTCACGCAGCTCGAGCGACTCCACGTGGCCCGTTCACCCGCGTCTTACGTCGTGGTCGTGCTGCGCAATCGGGCGCTGAACTTCGCGCGCGGTCGGCGGCGGTCAGCACGCTCGCTTGACGCTTTTCGCCACGAGCTGTTCGCTTCGAGTACGGAATCATCGTCGCCGCCAAGCATGTCGAAGGACGACACCGGGTCGCCGTTCGGCTCCGTGGTCATCGACCTCCGGAGGGCCCTCGAGACACTTCCCGCTGAGGATCAGGAGCTCTTGCGCGAGCGGTTCTGGCGTAGCCGCCCGATCGCGGAAATCGCCTCCGCACGTGGAACGAGCTACTCCGCGACGGCCGTTCGGATATTCCGCATTCTGCGCACGCTGCGCGAGCGGCTCCGCATCTGACCTGGCCTGGGATTCTGAAGCGTGCGATTCATGTACTGCAACAAATGCAGTCGCAACCACTTACAGAGACGTTGTAATACTTTCGGTGGGTCGGTGTCCTTGTAGTGAAGGCTTGAACCAGCCTGCAAATGGAACGGGCTAGTCCCGTGGGGATCATCTCACTACCAGACTGTACTCTCCTCGCCAGGAGCTCAAAGTGTCGTCGTCCATTCTTCCCACCCGCACTGACGTGCTCGATCTAGTTCAGCCGGAGTTCCGGGAGGCATTTCTTCGGTTCGTCGATACCGGCGAGCTAGACCCGGAATTCGAACAGTACCTCGATCAAGACGAGCTCTGTCAGCGAGCAGTCGAAGCCGCAGCGGACGCACAACTCGAGGGCTTGAGTGCGGCCGGGCGTCGGCTCCGCGAGAATGAAGCCGTATCCCAGGTGAGTAGTTCGGACATGGCTGGCGAACCCGAAGCTGCTTCGATGCTTGCGGTGCGTGACCGCGCTCTCGAAGAAATCGCAGCCGGCATCGAGCTTGTCGTAAGCGGTGCTGCCCAGGTTGGGTCAACCGACATGGCCGAAGTTACGCCGGAAGTTGTTCGTCAACTCGACTCCGCGCTGAATGCGCAGCGCATCACCATCCCTTCTCAGGCGGAATATCTCAGTGGCATAGTCGAGTTCGCGCGGAAAGTTGCTGACGCTGCACGAGAGCAGGAGTTGTCGGTCACCGCGCTGCGCCTTACCAGCTCGCGTTAGCCGCGCCGGTGCGTGCCAGGACGAACTCGGGATTCGCGTGGTTCATGAAGTAGCATCGGTCCGTGCAGAGTAGGTCTCCTGCACGGACCGATGCGTGATGGCTGGTATCCCCCTTCTGCCTGGCTCGGGGGCAAAGCGACACGCGACTACCATCGAGTCGAATAGCCGTCCCGATAGCCGACGTCGAAGCTGTAGCCGCCGTAACCCGAGCGCGGATCGTACACGCGGATCACCGCTGTGTAGCCGTTCCTCACCGACGGCTGCTGCACCACCGACACCGTGCCCCGTCCGGAGGGATTGGAGACGAACACCTGCACGTCGCGCCGCGGCAGTCCGCCGCGCATCAGGTCGGCTCGGACGTTCCGAACGGGTTTGCCACTCACGGTGCGGTAGTCGATGCGATCGCCTCGGATGTGAATCTCGAGCGCGTCGTCGACGTCGCCGCGCCAGCGGAGCGCACCGCCCACGTACGATCCGCGGCCATAGTCGTCGTTGTCACCGCGCCCCCACCCGCCGCGGTCATAGCGATCGTCGCGATCGCGACCGGGGCGGTTCGGATAGTCATCACGCCCATCCCACGGGCCGGTGCCGCGGCCGTACTCCTCGGGCATCCAGTACGCGACGATCCGATAGTTGTCGGTGCCGCTGCTGCGGTCGCGGACGCGGATGACCGTCGTGTAGTCGTTGCGCCGGGACGGCTGTTGCAGCACATCCACGTCACCGCGCCCATCCTGCACGCGCACGGCCACGCGGCCATCGCGCTGCGGCAGCGCGGTCGCGAGGTCGAACCGCGAGTAGTGGGCGTCGGCGCGCCCGGGCGTCTGCACGCGCGCGCTCCGGCCGTGCATCGTGATGCGCACCTCGCGGTCCACGCGCCCGCGCCAATCGAACAGCGGGCGCCCCTGCGCGAAGAGTGAGGACGCCGGGGCCGAGATGGCGGCCATTGCCAGGGAAGCGGAGAGAAGACTCCGGGTCGAACGATGGAACAGCATGGGCACTCCTTTGTTGAGCTATCACCGGTCAGTCATCAGCGATCAGTGGCTGGTGGCTGGAGGCTCCAAAGGCAGCCGGCATGCCGTGCAGAGGCCGCTTCCCTCCGACGCGCACCGGCGGAGGGCCAAAGCCGTAACCCTACGCCGGACATGAGCTTCTATGACGTCGGTCGTACAGCCGGCGGGTGCGCGCCCGTGACCGCCCCCCGGTCTCGTCCGCGAGGCCGGACACGGGCGCGTCCGCTCGATCGGACAGCGGGTGCGCTGCGTCAGCCGATGGCGATCAGCAGAACATGATCATGGACACGAGCACGCAGGCATTTTTGTCCGGCGACCAGTATCATACCGGCGGCGAACTACCCCACGGCGAACTTCCCCATATGACCATCATGCGAATCGCTCCACTCCTCCTCCTTGCCGGTGTTCTGACGTCGGCTCCCCGCGCCGGGCACGGCTCCCTCGTCGGACAGGGCAGCCAGGCCGCGCCATGCACGACGCCCACCACCGCGTGCGAGCAGTGGATCACATTCGGCGGGGGCCCGGGCAGGTCGATGGTCTACTCCAGCTATCCGCTCGACCGGCCGAATCCGGCCATCACGCGCGCGCTCATCATGGTGCACGGCGCGGGCCGGAACGCGGACCATTACTTCGAGACCGCCACCGCCGCGGCGTTTCTCGCGCGAGCCCTCGAGAACACCATCGTCATCGCGCCGCGCTTCATCGCCGCTCCCGACAAGCCGCAGCCGAACGAAGTGCTGTGGCCTAACGGGCGCAACAGCTGGCGGGCAGGCGGGATGTCCCCGTCGCACCCCACGCTCTCGTCATTCGACTTCGCCGACGAGCTCCTGCGGAGGCTCGCCAACAGGGAAACGTTCCCGAATCTGACGAAGATCGTCGTCGCCGGCCATTCGGCCGGGGGTCAGTTCGCGACGCGTTACGAGATGGCCAACCGGCTGCACGATTCCCTGGGCGTGTCCATCAGTTATGTCGTCGCCAATCCGTCCAGCTACGCGTGGCCCGCTGCCGTGAGGCCGCTCCCCACGGGCGACGCCGATCCGTCCACCGCGGACAAGGAGGCGCTCGGGCGCGATGGCGAGACCGTGCACACCGCGTTCACCTATGGCCCGTTCGACTCCACGAAAGTACCCGGCTACGCCCAGTGGCCGATGGGTCTCGAACATCTCGCCGGCTACACGGAGAAGATGACCGCCGAGCAGTTGCGCCAGCACCTCGTGGCGCGGCCGGCGACCTATCTGCTCGGCCAGGTGGATGTCCTGCCGCTCGGCGGATTCGATTCGTCGCCGGCGGCCATGGCGCAGGGTCCCACGCGCCGGGCGCGGGGGGAAGCGTTCGTCAAGTACGTGAACGATTCACTCGGCGCGAAGCATGACGCGATCATCGTCTCCGAGTGCGGGCACAACGACCGCTGCATCTTCACGACGAACGTCGTGTTCCCGGTGATTTTTCCGGAGTAGGAGCGCGGCAGGCCGCGGGCTCGTCAACGTCCTCGCGGCCTCACTCCCAGTCGCCTCGCGATCAGCCAGTCGATCAGCCGCTCCGGCAGCGCCAGGGGAATCGTCCAGTTCAGGAGGCGTCCGCGAACGACCGCGTACCGCGGCTTCGGCCGGTGGACGGTGAGCGCCCTCCACACCACCTCGCCCACCGCCTCCGGCGGGAGCCCGGCGCGCCCGCTCCGGAGCGCCGCGCTCAGGAAGCGGGCGAGCATCGGCCCGTACACGGTGTCCGCATAACGCGAAGCGCCGGCCTCCTCGGCCTTGTCCCAGATCGGCGTCGCGACCGAGCCGGGGTTGATCACGATGACGTCAATGCCGAACACGAGGAGCTCGCGACGCAGGCTGTCCGACATCCCCTCGAGCGCGCGCTTCGACGCGGCGTAGGCGCCGAGAAACGGTGCGCTCAAGCGGCCGGCGACGGAGCTGATGTTGACGATCCGACCAGGGGTGCCGGTGCGCGTGCGGTCGGCGCCGAGCAGCGGCGCGAATGCCTGCACGGTGGCGAGCGCGCCGATGACGTTCACCTCGAGATGCCGGCGAAACTCGTCGAGTGGCTGGTGCAGCAGTGGGCCGCCCACGGCGATGCCAGCGTTGTTGACGAGCCCCGAGAGCGTGGCGCCGCCGAGCGCCTCGGCCACCACGGGGACCGCCGCGCGGATGGCGGCGGCGTCGGTGACGTCGAACACGAGCGGCGTGAACCGCTCCCCCAGCTCGCGACGCACACGCTCGCCATCGGCGAGCTGCCTAACGCTCCCGAACACGGTTGCGCCGCGTTCGATGAGCACGCGGGCGGTGGCGAGGCCGATTCCGGTCGATGCACCGGTGATCACCACGGTGAACGGCACCGGGCGAGTCACCGCCTGATCACCATTCCCGGCCTCGCGCCGTTCACCTTCCCGTCCGCATACACCTCCACGCCGTTCACCCACACCCGCTCGACGCCCACCGACGTGAGGTGCGGTTGCTGTGGCGTCGCGCGGTCCGCGATGGTCGCGGGGTCGAAGAGCAGCAGGTCGGCGAACATCCCTGGCGCAATGCGCCCGCGATCGCGAAGCCCCACGTGCGCGGCCGCGAGTGACGTCATGCGCCTGATGGCTTCCTCGAGCGGCATGAGCTTCCGCTCGCGCACGTACACCCCGAGGAACCGGGGAAACGCTCCGAAGCCGCGGGGATGCGGGCCGTCGAGCGCGCCGTCGGTGCTGAGGTTCGTGTGCGGCCAGCGCATGATGCGCTCGACGTCGGGCTCGACCATGCTCGTGCCGATGACGCTCTGCGTGGAGCGGCCGGTCGCTTTCCGCATCGCCTCCGACTCGCGAATGAGGTCGATGAGCGTCGTCACGGAGTCCGTGCCGCGCATCTGCGAGATCTCGGCGACGGTCTTGCCGGCGTAGGCGGAGTTCGGCTCGTAGCGGCCGAGCAGCAGCCCGGAAGGCGTGGAGGTCTCGGTGAGCGCGAACTCGGCGGCCGCGCGATTCTCGAAGTCGCGCTTCGGGAAGAGGACGGTGAGCGTCGAGTGCCAGTAGAGGTAGGGATAGATGTCGGCGGTGATGTCGATGCCCTGCGCGCGGGCCTGGTCGAGGAGCGCGATGAGGCTGTCGGCTTTACCCCAGAGCGAGCGCATCGCGAGCTTCGCGTGCGAGATCTGCACGGGGAGCCTGGCCTCGCGGCCGATGGCGATGATCTCGTCGATGGCCTGCCAGAACGCGTAGTCCTCGCTTCGAATGTGGCTGATGTAGCGGCCGCCGGACGACGCGGCGACCTTCGCGAGCGCGATCATCTCCGACCGATCGGAGTAGATGCCGGGATCGTACTCGAGTCCCGACGAGAGCCCGAGCGACCCCGCGCGCATCTCGCTGGCCAGGATGGTGCTCATCCGCGCGACCTCGGTGGCGGTGGCGGGGCGGCGGAAATCCTCTCCCATCACCGAGTCGCGGATGCTGCCGTGCCCGGCGTACATGGCAACGTTGATGGCCGCCGGCTCCTTCTCGAGGCGCGCGAAGTAGGTCGAGAGCGGGAGCGGCGAGCCGCCGTCCTGGCCGCCGACTATGGTGGTGATCCCCTGACTGACGACGGCGAGCGCGCCGGGCTGCTCGCGCAAGCCCTCGTCCGCGTGCGAGTGAGTGTCGATGAAGCCGGGGGCGAGGACGAGGCCATGCGCATCGATCACGCGCTCATCGCGAGCCGGACTGAGTTCTCCGACTGCCGCGATGCGATTACCCGCGACCCGAACGGACGCGCGACGCGGCGGCGATCCGGTGCCGTCGATGACGGTGGCGTTGGTGATGAGAAAACCGGCGTGCGCCGGCGCAACGCTGGGCGCGTGGGACGGCCCACACGCCAACGCAGCTGCCATGACGGCGAAGGAGACGATCGTCGCTCGAGTCGGCATGCGGATGTCGGTGAAGAACGAAACCAGGAAATGACGAGCGGAGCAATGGCCTTGCGGAGGCAGTTGCGTACGGCGAGAGTTGACGGGCTCACCATCGCACTCTCTCGCCTCATCCCATGATTGCCTTCGCCGCCATTCTCGCCGCGACCCTGCAGGCGCAGTCGCCCGCCCAGCAACAAGCGGCACAACTCCCGCCGTCGCCGATCGCGAAGCTCGTCGTGACCCCGGCCAAGCCGGTGATGATCGCGCAGGATACCCTGCGCCTCACCGCACAGGCGCTGGACGCGAGCGGCCGGCCGGTGGAGAACGTCCGCTACCGTTATATAGGGTCCGGCGGCGCGCGGTTCGAGGGCCGGGTCGACACCACCGGTCTCGTCCGATCCGGCTCGACCGGCACCATCCCCGTCACCGTCGTCGCGCTCGTTCCCGGCATGCGGCCGGTGACCGAGGTGGTCGAGGTACGGATGGTGCCCGGGCCGGCGGCGAAGATCGCGATCGACGCGGCGCCGCCCAAGCTCGTCGCGGGCCAGCAGATCATGCTCACCGGCACGGCCTATTCGGCGGCCGGCGACCAGCGCGCCGACAAGCTCGCGTGGAGGAGCTCCGCGCCTAACGTGGCGCGCGTCGCCGGCGACGGGCGGCTCACCGCCGTCGCGCCCGGCAGGGCGACCATCACCGCATCGACCGGACAGGCGTCATCGACGCTCGCCGTCACCGTGGTGGCGAACACCATCGCCTCGCTCGAGATCAGCCCCGCGGCCGTTTCCGCGCGCACCGGCGACGTGCTGCGTTTCACCGTCACGCCCAGGGACGCGAGAGGTCGCAGGATCGACGGCCTGACGCCCACGTGGACGTTCTCCCCGGGCCAGGGGATGATCGAGCAGGACGGCGCCTTCGTGGGCTACGAGGCGCGGCCATACGCCGTCGTGGCCTCGGTCGGCAATCGCGTCGCGCAGTCGGTGGTGACGCTCACCCACCGCGACGCGCGCCGCAAGGCGACGGTCGTGGGTCGGCTGCCGCGCACGCGCTTTTCCACCGAGGAAGTCTGGATGCACCCCGACGGCAAGCACGTCTACCTCGGCTCCGGCGCCGGCGGCGACGTCATGTACGCCATCGACGTCAGCGACCCGGCGAACCCGGTGGTCACCGACTCCATCGTCGCCAACACGCGTCGAGTGAACGACGTGATGACCACGCCCGACGGCAAGTTCCTCGTCTTCACGCGCGAGGGCGCGAGCGACCGAAAGAACGGCATCGTCATCTGCTCGCTGGAGGACCCGGCGCACCCGAAACCGATCGCCGAGTTCACCGAGGGCGTCACGGCGGGCGTGCACTCGGCGTTCATCTACAAGCAGGACAAGTTCGGCACGCACATCTACCTCACGAACGACGGCACCGGCGCGCTGCACGTCATCGACATCAACGACCCGTATCACCCGAAAGAGGTCGCGCAGTGGAGGACGACGCGGCCGGACGCGGGCCGCTCGCTCCACGACATCGACCTCAGGGACGGGCTCCTCTACGCGAGCTACTGGAACGACGGACTCGTGATCCTCGACATCGGGAACGGGATGAAGGGTGGCTCGCCATCGAACCCGCAGCTCGTGTCGCAGTACAAGTACGACCTGAACGACCTGTATCGGCAGGTAGAGCTCACGGGCGGCGCCGGCTTCATTCGCGGCACGCACACGGCGTGGCGGCACAGGAACTACGTGTTCATCGCCGACGAGGTGTTCCCCGCGAGCGGCGTGAAGGGCGCGAAGGACGCGGCGGCGGGTCGCGCCTACGGACGCCTGCAGGTGCTCGACGTGACGAACATCGAGAAGCCGCGGTCGGTGGCGTTCTACGAGCCCGAGTACGGCGGCGTGCACAACGTGTGGGTGGCCGGCGACACGCTCTACATGGGCGCCTACAACGCCGGGTTCCGCGCGTTCGACATCGCCGGCGAGCTGCGCGGCGACCTGCGCGCGCAGGAGCGCGAGATGGTGCACGTGCACACGGGCGACATGGACGGCAAGGTGCAGAACGCGCCCGACACGTGGGGCGTGGTCGTGAAGGACGGGCTCGCGTTCGTGAACGACAACAACAACGGGCTCTGGATCGTGCGCATGGAGCCGAAGAAGCCCGATGTCGTTCCGTAGCCGCCTAACGTGCGCAGCGGTCACGCTGGCGGTGGCCGCGCCGCCGATGGGCGGCCAGACTCCGACCGCGCGGCCCGACCGCGACTACACCGTCCTCGTCGCCGCCGAGGCGGTCGACCTCATCACGCGCGTGACGTTCGGCCCGGGCGCCGGTCCCACGGGCGTCAGGGTCGAGGAGGCGACGAAGATCGGGATCAACCCGATGGACCCCGATGGTCCGCACGGCCTGGGGCTCGCCCCCGACGGACGCTACTACTACGTCTCGACCGCGCACGGCGTCCCGTTCGGCTACCTCTGGAAGATCGACGCGAAGACCAACGAGGTCGTCGGGAACGTGGAGCTCGGAAACTTCCCCGCCACGCTGCAGGTGTCGCCCGACGGCGGCTTCGTGTACGTCGTGAACTTCAACTTTCACGGCGAGATGGTGCCGTCGAGCGTGAGCGTGGTGAGCACCGACCCGTTCGTCGAGGTCGCGCGCATCGAGACCTGCACCATGCCGCACGGCTCACGCCTCAACCCTCAGGGCACCAAGCACTACTCGGCCTGCATGATGGATGACATGCTCGTCGAGATCGACGCGCGGGAGCTCGCGGTTTCCAGGCATTTCATGCTGGGCAAGGGTTCGGAACACGGGATGGCCGGTGCCCCGGGCTCGGGACACGGCGCGCACGAGGCGGGCGCGATGGCGCACGGTGGCAGCGCCTCGTGTTCGCCCACGTGGGCCCAGCCGTCCGCCGATGGCCGCAGCGTCTTCGTCGCCTGCAGCAAGTCGAACGACATCGTGGACGTCGATGCCGCGACGTGGACGATGAAGCGCCGCCTCCCGGCCGGCGAGGGCGTCTACAACCTGGCCGCCACGCGCGACGGCCGGCTGCTCGTCGGCACCAACAAGCGCGGGCGGTCGGTGTCGGTCGTCGACCTCGCGACGGGCAAGGAGCTCGCGCGCATCCCCACGCAGCGGCGCGTCCCGAGCGGCGTGGTAATCTCGCCTGACGACCGCTACGCCTTCGTCTCCGTCGAGGGGGTGGGCTCGGAGCCCGGCACGGTGGAGATGATCGACCTGCGTACCCTGCAGCGCGTGGCGAGCGCCGACGTCGGGCAGATGGCGGGCGGGATCGACGTGGCGAGAGACGAGTGAAGCGCGTGTCTACCCTTGGTAGCAGCGGTCTGCCTGGGAACAACTTTCGGCGGTGCTGTGGGCACCAGCGCAGCACCGGCACACGCTGGAGGCGAAGAAACCAACGGCAGGGACCGCGGTTCATTGCAGTTCCCAGCGGTCGTCTGCAGTCGCGCCAGCATCGACTGCGTCCGCAGTTCTCGATGATAGAAGTTTCCGGCGTTCGGAGCCCCCCGCGGTTCGGCGTTCCCGCGGCGCCCGCGTTCGCCATCGCCCTTCCCCTCCCTAATTTGCGAGATCGCTGCGCCCCCGCACCCGCCTAGATGACGCGGCGCACCGCGGCAGTCGCCGCGTCGCCGGTGTTCGGCGTGCCGGATGGCTCGATCAGCAGTACGTGGACCTCCTCGTTCGCGACCGGGCGGTGCTCGACGCCTCGCGGCACCACGAACAGCTCCCCCGGCCCGAGGGATACGCTGCGGTCGCGCATCTCGATCACGAGATGCCCCTTCAGGACGAGGAAGAAGTCATCGGTGTCATCGTGCTTGTGCCAGACGAATTCGCCCTTCGCCTTCACGACCATGATGTCGTGGCCGTTGAATTCGCCGACGGTTCGCGGCTGCCAGTGCTCCGTGAACGTGGACAGTTTCGATGCGAGGTTCACCTGATTCATTCGCGCGAGCTCCGCGGTTGCCCCGTGATCCGGCCGTGCTCGCTCCGGGCCGGAGCGAGGAGGTGATGGAACATGAACCGTGTCGCGACCGGAGGCAAAACGAGAGCGGAGCGACGGCCTGGAGTCGACCGGGCGCACCCATCTGGAGCTGGCGGGGTAGCAGCGGAATGCAGAGACGTCTCATGCGGCGCGCGTGTGTCGCGATCGCCGTAACAGCGCTCACCGCCGGTTCGACGCTCGCCGCGCAGACCGCGCGTCGCGACGCCGGGCTCACGCCGAGGGCCCGCGCCCAGATCGCTTCCGTGCGCCGAGCCGTCGCGCCGTTCGCCGATCCCCAGGTTGCCGAAGACTCCGGGTATCAGCCCGTGTTCGGGCTCGTGCCGCTGCAGGGGGTGCACTACGTCCGTCCCGACCTCATCGAGGGCGGCAAGTTCGACCTCACGCGGCCGCCGGTGCTCATGTACGCGCCGGTGAACGGCACGCCGAAGCTCGTGGGCGTCGCGTACGCGTACCAGCATCCGCGCGCCGAGCCGCTGCCCGACGGGTTCGACGGCACGCGCGACGACTGGCACACGCACGACGAGCTGTCGCGCGAGCCGGGCAAGCACATCGTCATGGTGCACCTCTGGCTCACCGATGCGCCGGGCGGGCCGTTCGCTCGCTACAACCCATGGTTGCCGTACATGGCGGCGTCGCTCAGGCAACCGCCGGCGTCGGAGCTCACCGCGGCGAACGCGCGTGGCGAGCGCGCGCGCCGGTTCGCGTTCGCGCTCGCCATCGCGACGCATCCACCGCAACTGTTCGATGTGCTCGAGTCGCGTGGCGGGCCCGAGCTCACGCGCGTGGCGTACCCGCACCGCCGGGCGCTGATGGCGGCCGTCGACAGTCTGAAAGCGGCGGAGCAGCGCGGCGATCGCGCCGCGTACGAGCGGCTGGTGACCAGGACGCTCGCACACTCCGATTCGCTCGTGGCGGCCTATCGTGGCACCGTGCGCTCGCCGCGTGCGCAGGCGTTCATCGACCAGGCGCTCGACGAGCTGATGGGGCTCGGCCACGAGGGGCACGAGATGATGCCCGGCACACAGCGCGACGCGCACGCGCACCGCCCAGGTCGCTGAGCCGGGAACTCGGGGGCACGCTGGCGAGTAGCTTTCGGAACCCCTCAACAACGACGCCCGTGCCTACCAACGAGCAGACCTCATCCAACCGGCAGCGCGCCACGCTCGGCGGCGGCTGCTTCTGGTGCCTCGATGCCGCCTATCGCCGCCTGCGCGGAGTGACGTCCGTGACATCCGGCTACGCCGGCGGCCACGTGAAGAACCCGAGCTACGAGGCGGTGTGCACCGGCACGACCGGCCACGCCGAAGTGGCGCAGATAGAGTTCGACCCGAACGTGATCACGTATCGTGAGCTGCTCGAGGTGTTCTTCGGCATCCACGACCCGACCACGGTGAACCGCCAGGGGAACGACATCGGCCCGCAGTACCGGTCGATCATCCTCACGCACTCGCCGGAGCAGGAGCAGGTCGCCCGCGACGTGATCGCCGAGCTGGAGGCGGAGCACACGTTCGACGCGCCGATCGTGACGCAGATCGAGCCGTTAGGCGAGTTCTACCCGGCCGAGCGCTACCATCAGGATTACTACGAGCGGAATCAGCAGCAGCCGTACTGCGTGGCGGTCATCAGTCCGAAGCTGGCCAAGCTCCGGAAGAAGTTCGCGGAGAAGCTGGTGACCGCCGAGGGCTGAAGGTCGGGGCGCCGAGGCGCCCCGGCCCGTGTCATCGGCGCGTGATCATCAGCTCCCGGGGTGGTATTCGCGCTCGGTGTGGCCCTGGAGCTGCGGGCGGTAGAAGTACACGTCCCTCAGCTCCCCGGTGCTGTACCGTGCCGCCTGGTCGTTGAAGTGGCGCGACTTCGGGTCGCCACTCTCCCCGCCTGCCGAGACGGCCCTGGCGCGCACGCTGTCGCCGAACTCCACCGCCGCCACGAAGCTGTTCCCGCTCGTGCCGTAGATCTTCTTCGTCCCCTTGTACGCGCGCGCGCCGAACGACGCCAGCGAGCCCCACCGCGACGACGTGAAGCCCACCGGGATGCTCGGCCCCGAGTCGTTGAACGGCTGCACGATGTCGCCCGTCAGACGCTGGAAGCGGTTGATGTCGCCCCACGGCGTCTTCCAGCTCCCGAAGCGGGCGGCCAGCGTGTCGGAGGCCGTCGCGAGCGCCTGCAGCCGCTGCTCGGGCGAGGTCCGCTTCGCGATGTAATCGTCGGTGGACATGCCGGCGCGGCGCGCGTCGGCACCGACCTGTCGCGAGAGCTCGTCGCCCCAGAAGACGGCGAGCGACGTCGGCACCGACGTCGTGGACCACCGCCGGTCCCAGCCCCGGAGGAGGCTCACCGGCTCCGCCACTTTCGCCTTGAGCGGGCTCGCGACGCCCCCCTTGTCGTACGCGTCCAGCAGCGCGGGGATCAGCACCTCGAACGACGGCAGCCAGCTGTCGTACGCCGCCGTGATGAGCGAGCCTAACGTGAAGTCCTTGCGGTCCTTCAGCACGCGGATGGCATGGACGCCCCGCGGGTTCTCGCCGCCGGTCTCCACGTACACGGGGTAGTCCTTCTGCTTCGGGCTGTTCGGCCCCGCGGCCGAGAACGGCCAGTTGTTCGTGTTGTAGAGCCAGCCGGTGGCGGGGTTCAACAGATGCGGGCTCTCATCCACGGAGAGGAGGCCCTGCCACTCCGTCGCGGGGTTGCTGCCGTCGACCGGCTTGGTCCAGTCGAACTTCGGATCGCGCTTCGGGATGAAGTTCGCGTGGAAGTAGGCGATGTTGCCCTCGCGGTCGGCGAAGATCGTGTTGTTCGACGAGTTCGTGTGCAGCTCCATCGTCTCGCGGAACGCCTTGTAGTCCTTCGCCTTCGTGCGCGAGTACGACTGGGTCAGCGCCTTCACCGGCTCCTGCATCAGCCGGATGCTCACCCACTTGCCGTCCTGCTCCCGGATGATGGGACCGTGGTGCGTGCGGTAGACGGTGAACTCCTTCTTCGCCATGCCCGTGTCGGTCCTGAAGGGCACGGTGACCTTCGTCGCCACGACCGGGCGGTCCTCGCTGCCGTAGCGGTACGTGAAGCCGCTGTCCTTTGGCGTCACGGTCTCGAGGTACTCGTCGATCGCGTCCACGCCGCTCGAGGTGTGCATCCAGCCGGCCCCCTCGTTGAAGCCCTGGTAGATGAAGAACTGTCCCCAGGTGATGGCGCCGTACGCGTTCAGCCCTTCCTCGCTCACCATCTGCGCTTCCGCGCGGAAGAAGAACGACGTGTGCGGGTTGATGAGCAGCAGCGCGTGCTTCGACGCGGTATTCGCGGGCGCGATCGCGATGCCGTTCGAGCCGGTGGGTTCGGCAGTGAGATCGCTCACCTCGGTCAGCTCCGTGGTTGCGGGCCGCTTCCCGTAGAACGCCTCGAGGTCTCGCAGCGACACGCGCTCGATGTCACCGCCGATGCTACCCTCGCTGAACGCGAGCGCCATCCACGGCTCGAAGTGCTTGATGACCCTCGGCGTGACCTCCGGGTGCTTGTACAGGTAATAGTTCAGTCCGTCGGCGAACGCGTTCATCAGCGACTTGAGCCAGTCCGGGCTCGTCTCGTACCTCGCCTTCAGGGTGTCCGGGTCGATGAACAACTTCATCCGCAGGTCCCGGTACACCTCGCCCTCGCCCTCGGCCTCCGCCAGCCGGCCGAGCGCGTTGATGTAGTTCGTCTCGACGCGATTGAAGTCGTCCTCGGCCTGCGCGTACACGACGCCGAAGACGGCATTGGCGTCCGTCTTTCCGTAGACGTGCGGGATGCCCCAGTCATCGCGGATGATGGTGACGTTCTGCGCCTGTCGCTCCCAGCGCGTGGCGTCGGTGTTCGCGGTTGCGGTGGGCGTGCACGACGCGCACACGACCGCGAGAACGAGAACGAGCTTTTTCATTGGACGAGGGGGATGATGGTACCAGTCCGGACAATCGGCGCCGTGGCCGAACCCGCCGAGGCTGAAACGCCCGAACCGGTAGCACCGTTGACGCGACGCGTGGTAGGACCAGAGCGCGCCCGGGCCGCCGGCGGCTCTGGATCAATACAGCCCCGGCCGGCATCGCGGAAGGACCGGGCCGCCAGGGCCCGGGAGCCGCGGCATCGCTGACCGGGGCCCGGTGGGCCGGTCCTCAGGACCCCACGTGCCCCGTGGCGCCGCGGCGCCGGCCGTTCGTCGTCAGGCTCCCGCCGCGCCTAACGATGGCCGAGCATCAGATGTCGCGCGGCAGCGGGCCGATGGCGGTGGCCGCGACGAGCATGGCGACCGCGGGCAGCAGCACGGTGAACAACGCCCGTGGGCCGAAGTCGCGGAACACCAGGAGCACCAGCAACAGCACCACCGCGCCGAGGATGAGGAGTCCGCGCGCGAGTGGCCGGCGCTGCCACCGCTGGGCAACGAGCACGGCGGCGATCGCACTGGCACCGGCGACGAACTGCGCGATCCACAACAGTTGCGGGTCCCCTGTCTCACGCTCGGCGCCTGCCGAGGCCGTTGGGGCACCGGGCCAGATCGCGAGCGCCATGAGCACGAGGCCGGTGAAGATGGCGAGCACGTCAGCCCAGTGGCGGCTGCGTGCGCTTTGGGTGGTCGCAACCACTGAATCCTCCTCTCGGGATCTCTGAACCTCGCCGCGGGAACGAGGCCGTGGCCTGCGGCCGTTCGCGCGCCAGGCGAGTACTCTCGGCGTGCCTGCTGCGTCCTTCATGCCAGCATCCCCGCGCCCGGCGAAACTGAAGCGGCCACCAACCCGGCGCGGGATCACTTCGGCGGCCGGCACGCGGCCGCGCGATTGCCGACCCCATGCTCGACCGACCAGCTTACGATGCTGATCCGTGCCACCCATCCCACGTCGAGCTCTTCCCCATGCGCCCTCTGGTGTTCGCCGCCGCGCTGTCGCTGCTCTGGTCGCCACCCCTGGTGTCGCAGGCCGGGCAGACCCCGACCACGGCGCCCGCGCGCCGAGACTCCGCCGCGCGAGCGCGGCCCGGACAGCAGTACGTGCCGAAGCGCTCTCGCGCCGACACGTTGCGCGGATCGTTCACGACGCCGGGGCGGAAATGGTGGGACGTGACGTTCTACGATCTGCACGTGGCCGTCAGCCCGAAGGACAGCAGCATCGCGGGGTACAATGGCATCACCTATCGCGTGCTCGAGCCCGCGCGCGAGATGCAGATCGACCTCATGGAACCGCTCGTGGTGGACAGCATGGTCCAGGACGGGCGCGCGGTGCGGTTCCGGCGTGAGGGCGCGGCGCACTTCGCCGCGCTCACGTCGCCGCAGCGCGCCGGCGATCGGAAGACCATCACGGTCTACTACCACGGCCGCCCGCAGATCGCGAAGAACCCGCCCTGGCAGGGCGGGTTCACGTGGACCACCGACAGCCTGGGGCGCCCGTGGGTGGTGACGACGGACCAGGGGATGGGCGCGTCGGTGTGGTGGCCGAACAAGGACACGCAGGCCGACGAGCCCGACAGCCAGCGCGTGGCGCTCACGGTGCCCGACCCGCTGATGGACGTGTCGAACGGCCGGCTGCGGAGCACGAAGCGGAATCCGAACGGCACAACCACGTACGAGTGGTTCGTGGTGAACCCGATCAACAATTACGCGATCGCCGTCGCCGCGGGCACGTATGCCCACTGGAGCGAGACGTACGATGGCCTGAAGGGAAAGCTCACGCTCGACTTCTGGCCGCTCGACTACAACCTGGCGAACGCGAAGCGGCAGTGGGTACAGGCGCGAACGATGTTGCAATGCTTCGAACACTGGTTCGGTCCGTATCCCTGGTACGAGGACGGCTACAAGCTGCTGGAAGTGCCTAACACGGGGATGGAGCACCAGAGCGCCGTGTCGTACGGCAACTGGTACCAGAACGGCTACCGCAAGCGCGACGCCTCGGGCACGGGGCTCGGCCTCCAGTGGGACTTCATCATCGTGCACGAGAGCGCGCACGAGTGGTTCGGCAACAACATCACGGCGAAGGACAACGCCGACATGTGGGTGCACGAGAGCTTCGCGAACTATGCGGAGGGGATCTACACCGAGTGCCTGTTCGGGAAGGATGCGGGCGCGCGGTACATCATCGGCAATCGGCGCGGCATCCGGAACGACCGGCCGATCATCCCGGCCTACGACGTGAACGACCAGGGGTCGGGTGACATGTATCCGAAGGGCGGCGAGATGCTGCACACGATCCGCCAGCTCGTGAACGATGACGAGAAGTGGCGCGGCATCCTGCGCGGCCTGAACCAGACGTTCTGGCATCAGACGGTGATGGGCAGGCAGGTCGAGGACTACATCAGCGCGCAGGCGGGCGTGAACCTCGGGAAGGTGTTCGATCAGTACCTGCGCACGACGATGATCCCGGCGTTCGAGTATCGCATCGCGGGCGACACGCTGTGGTATCGCTGGGGCAACGTGGTGCCCGGGTTCGACATGCCCGTTCGCGTGACGCTCGACTGGCCGACGTACACCCTTGTTCACCCGACGGAGCAGTGGCAGAGCGCGAAGGTGCGGCTCGCGAATCCGACGGATTTCAAGGTGGACGAGAACTTCTACGTGGTGCCGAAGCCGGTGGAGGCGGCGGCGCAGCGTTGAGGTACGGCGGGCCTCGCAGCTCGTGCTTTTTGCGGGCTCGAGATCTCGCGCCGGTCGGCTCGGGCATCGCGCTCCGGCGGTTGGAGGCGCGTGAGGCGCGGCGGGCCCGCGCGGGGGCGCGGCCCCGCCGCTCCCTGCGCGCCATACCGCCTACGCGCGACGCCCTCGCCTCCCGACCGGCTGGCGTTGCGAGATCGGCTCTCCAGGACGGCGCAGGGTGACCATCGCCAGCGCGAACACCGCCGCCGGCAGCCACACCCAGCGGAGCTCGCTCTCGAGCACCGCCACGCCGCGCGCGGTGAGGAAGCGGCGGATGCTCATCGGTGACACGCGAATCGGACGCCACGGAAAGAAATAGCGGTCGTTGTCGAACGGCGCGAAGAAGGCGACGCCTCCTCCGCCGGTCGTCATCGCGTCGAGCACTCCGTGCGAGGCCGTCGCGAGGAAGACGAACAGCCACAGTGTCGACCGCCGGATGGACCATCGGTCGGCCAGCCGCGTGTACGCGACGAGCGTGGCCAGCACGGCGGCGAAGAACAGGGAATGCGTGAAGCCGCGGTGGCCGAACGTGCTCTCGTACGGCACACCCATCCAGTAGCCCACGCCGTCGATGTCGGGCAACGCGGCACAGGCGGCGCCGAGGAGCCAGAAGCCTGCGGGCGGCCCTGGACGGCGAAAGGCGGTGGCGAGTGCGAGGGCGGTCGCGGCGTGTGTGAACGCGGAGGCCATCTGTAGTGGACGTTCCGAGTGGATTTGCGTGTCGTTCATGGCCGCAACCACTACTGCGGCGAGGCGTCGTCATGCGGCTGCGGGCGGCGCTCAGCCGCCCCGGTCGGCGTGCCGAGCGAGGCGCAGGACGAGGTGCCGTTTCACGTCCGGCCACTCCTCGACCAGGATGCTGTACATCACCGAATCCCGGACCGTCCCGTCTCGCCGGGCCTGGTGGCGGCGGAGCACGCCGTCCCGTCTGGCGCCTAACGCCTCGATCGCGCGCTGCGAGGCGAAGTTGAAGTTGTCCGTGCGCAGCCCCACCACCCGGCACCTCACCGCCTCGAAGGCGTGCGTGAGGAGCAGCAGCTTGCACGCGGAGTTGACGTGGCTACGCTGCCAGCTCGCGGCGTACCAAGTGTAGCCGATCTCCACGCGGTCGATCTTCGGGACGATGTCGTGGTAGCGCGTGGTGCCGACGATGGTGCCCGTCCCGAGGTCCCGCACCGCCCACGGGAGCATGTGGCCGGCGCGCTGCCCATCGAGTGCCTCGGCCAGGTAGGCATCGACGCCGCCGGGCTCCGGCACGGAGGTGAACCAGAGCTCCCACAGCCGGCCGTCGGCCGCCGCCGCGGCCAGTCCGTCGGCGTGAGCGGGGCCGAGCGGCTCGAGCCGGACCCCGTACCCCTCGAGTGCCACCGGCGCCAGTGCGATCACGATTGGGCTCCGCCACCGAATGAGAGAACCGCGCTTCCGCGTGTGTGCGCCGGCGTGGCGCGCTTCACGCTCGGAGGAGGCACGGCGCGCGGTGAAGATCGGTGCCGCGCGTGTCCAGAAGTCTATGATCCGTGGAACACGATCGCCATCGAGCTCGATCGCTTCGAGGCAGCACCACGGTCGCGGAGGCCGAGCGCTATTTGCCCGAGGATTCCGCGGCAACGCGGCGCGCGAGCTGCTGCCGGGCGTTCGCCGCGTAGCGCCGGCAGCCTTCGGCGTCCCGCAGCGCATCCGCCGCGCCCCGCTCGCGTGCCTCGAGCCGCTCCCAGAGACGTGACGCACCGGGATGCGGCGTGATGAGAACGTCGCACGGCAGCCGCTCGAGCACCGCGAACCCGCGCTCGAAGTCACGGACCGCCGACGGGTAGGTGGTACTCCGCGTGAAGAAGAAGCCGTCCGCGGAGACCGGAGTCTGGCTGTCCGCGTAGACGAAGTCGAGGCACCGGCCCTTCTCGCACGACCGCCATGACCAGCTCGTTCCGCCGGGGGTGTGCCCGGGCGTGAGATGCGCCGTCAACACGATCGAGCCCACGCGGAGCGTGTCGCCATCGCCGATGACGCGAACGCGCGACGCCGGCGGGAACGCCAATGCCACGCCGTACTGCGGGTCGTCGGGCCCCGAGCTGCCGCGCCTGATCACCGGCGCGCTGGCGGGACTCGCCGCGACAACGGCGCCCGACGCGCGCTGCAAGGCGGCAATGCCACCGGCGTGATCGTAGTGCGCGTGCGAGTTGACGATCAGCTCGATGTCCTCGACCCGGAAGCCGAGTGCCCGGACGTTGGCGATGATCGACGGCGCCGACTCGGGGAGCCCCGCGTCGAGCAGGACGTGGCCGTTCGGGGAGGTGAGCAGCACTGCGCTCAGTCCGCGCGTGCCCACGTAGTACACGTTGCCGAACACGCGGGCGGGCGGCGCCGGAGCGTTCCACTCCGCGCAGCTCGGACATTCGTCCGCGGAGTAGGCCGAGCGCGCCGGATCGGTGGCCTGGGCAACCAGCGGTCGGAGGGCCGTCGAGAGCGCGGCTGCGAGCGGAAGGCAGACGAGGAATCGGCGCATCGCCAAACATAGCCCATCGCGGGTGACCGCAAGGCGCTCGTCGTCTCGGCGGGAGCTCGTGGACGAGCTCAGCGACGTCGCGGCGCCGGCAGGCCATCCGGATTCCGTGCGGTTCCCGAGGGTTGCGCGCGCCAGCGGCGGAGATCATGTATTCTTGCCGTTGCGGGGAGCCAGCGCCCCGCGATCGAAGCGCCCTTAGCTCAATCGGATAGAGCGTCTGACTTCGGATCAGAAGGTTGGGGGTTCGAGTCCCTCAGGGCGCACTCGCGCGGCGATGCGGCCGCCATAGGTTCAGCGTTCACTAGGCGGCACTGTGCGCCGCCACCGGAACCACGCACTCCCATCGCGCCACCACGGCACAGCCTCGGTCGAGTGTGGCGTCCTCGTATACGACTACGATCGCTCGGGCCGAGGCGTAGCGTACGATCCCGACCTTCAGTCGGCTCATTGCGGGTAACGGGGTGTGGTGCCCTCAAGCATCCGCGCGACGAGCCAGACGGACCGCGCCGCAGCGAGCACACCGGCGGCGATCATCACCACGCCCATGAGGCCGCCGATCAATGGGAACGGCCAGCGGGCTACGCCGTGTGGTGAGGCCACGTGGAGCTCACGTCGTACGCATGGATGGGGTAGGGGCGTCGGTGACCGCTGCACCTCGCGCTGCGAGCAGTGTCGCGACCGCGCAGAAGACGGTTAGCACCACACCGCCGGCGAGGTACACGATGTCCTGCTCGCGCCAGCCGTCAGCCCGCCCGGCGAGCATGAACACCATCGGTGGCCCCATGAGGAGTTCGCTCGAAAAGAGCGCGTACCCGCCTATGCGAAGCGGTGTGAGATCGTGAACGACACGGCGCCGGCCCGCCAGCGTCAGCACGACCGAGAACGTCACGCCAGCGAGGGAGCCGTACCAGCCAGTCAGAGCACCATCCACGATGGCCTCGCCGATGGACCGCGGCGGCATTGCGTTCGCCAAGGCGCGCAGGTAGGGCGACAACGCCGCCCCAGCGAGCCACCACGGGATCGCTGGGGCGGCGTTGAGGCGAGCCCACTCGCCGCCCACGTCCCTTCGAGTGCGCGCGGGCCGCACGAAACCCGGATTCTCCTGGACCGGTCACGCGACGGTGCGCGTCCCACGCGGCGAGCGCGCCTAACGACACGGCAACCGCGCGACAGACGAGGAGCTGGCGGGCGGTCCCCGGCGCCGCCCTCACCGAAGCAGCCGCGGACAGCCGAGACGACGAGGCGAGGTCTCCGTCGCGGGCACTACGGGTTACCGGGTGGTCGGAGCGCGAGGTGAAACGCCCGATCGGCGACGCGGCTGATCGCGTGTCGGGGGAACTCTCCGGTGGTGGGGGCGCCCCCGCTCTTCGGCTCCATCAAGTAGAACGATGGGAGGCGGCCGAGCTCCGCCGGGGTCACGAGGTTCGGGAATCCGTAGAGCCGGCGGTTAACGCGTGCGAGGTCGCGCACGATTGCAAAGAACCTGTTGGTGGTGTCGAAGGGCGTGGAGTCCAGAACTGCCGTGTGCGAGCGGAGCTCCGGCCGCTCCTGCAGCACCGGGTACAGTGTATCGGGCCAGCGTGCGACAACGAGCGCACCGGACCCGGCCAGCTGCGTCGCGACTCGAACGTCCTCGCGAACGCGCCGTACGAACGCCTCGGCGCGATTCGCTTCACCCCACATCGTCTTCACGCTCGACGCCACGATGGCGAGGGCAGCGATCCAGCGGATGCGCGCATCGGCGCGCGAAACCACGAGAGCGACCACCGGCGCGGTGGCAAGGGCGCCTACGATCCAGTAGCGAGGCTCTGTGGCGGGTTGCACGAGCAGCGAAAACGCCACGAGCGTAAACGGTACCGCGACCTGCGCCAGGAGCAGTCCGGGCCCGAGCGCAAACGTGCGACCCGCGACGCGCTCGGCGCGAGCTCCCGCCCGCCAGGCTCGCACCTGCGCGAGCGCCCAGCAAGCTAGGGCGACTGCCAGCGGCATCGTCAGCAGGAAGATGGCGAGCAGCCGTCCCGCTTCCATCACCGTCACATCGGGAATCCAGGTTGGGACCGTGATCGAAGCGCGCTGTCCGAAGTACAGGGGTGCGCACGCGGTGAGCGCCAGCGGCCCCGCGATCGACGGCAACAGCCGTCGGATGGTTGCAGCCCGCGAGCCCGATGCGAAGAGAAGGACGGTAGCAATCCCGATGCCCCAGGACAAAATCCCGAAGTAGTGCACCGTGCACACGGCGATCGACGCGAGCGCCAGCCAGAATGCGGACGCGGGAGTCGGCACGCGTCGGGCCGTGCGGAGCAGCGCGAGCAACAGGCAGCCCGATGCGAGCAGCAAGGGTCCGTAGAAGCGGGCCTCGAACGCCGCGTGCATGACGACTTGCTGCGCCCAGACCGCCAGCGTTCCGATCGCCGCCGCCCACGGCGAGAACTGGTCACGCAGCAGGACGTAGACAGTCGTCAGCGCACCAACCACGCACGCCGCCGCGACGACGCGCGCCGCGACCGCGGACAGACCTCCGGCGAGCAGCCCTACGGCACGGTAGAGGAAAAAAGCCGCGGGCGGATTGTAGTCCGCGCCTGCAGCGAGACTCCGCATGCTCTCGGGTAGCGACTGCGTGCCCGCCACCAGATAGGTGGATATTTCATCGAGCCAGAACGGCCGAGTGACCATGGCCCATGCCCCCAGCGCAGCGATCTCCAGGACGATGAACGGCAGGCCGGCGAGTGTGAACCACATCGCCTCGCGGCGCCGTCCGACTTGGCCGTTCGACTCAATCGCGGTGATCAACGTTGTCCCTCGGTGAGCGACTCGCGCGGTGCTTCGTCGCTGGCCCGCTCGTAGATGGCGAGCACCGATCGCGCGAATCGACGCCGGACCAAACGGACGAGCACACGAGCGGCGGGGATCATCACACGATCCCAGAGCGCGATCCGGCGAGGCGACGGCAGCGACTGTCGGAAGAAGCTCGATTCGTGAAGGAGGCGAGAAAGCCGACGCTGTCAAGATCGATGAGGCGTCGATGGCGGAGCGACGGCGGAATGACGGCACCGAGCGATCGGCGCGTGTACCGGCGAACGTGTCCGACGGACCGGTCGATCCACAGGCGGTTTAGGGCGGAGCGTCCGAGGTTACGCAAGTGTCTCGCGCCGTCGTGATGAATGCACCCGTGCGAATCGTTTGGGTGTGCCGAGTCCCAATCCCCGGTTTCCAGTCCCCAGTCCCCGCAGTTCGTGATAAAACAGTTCGCCTACACTCGGGCATCGTCCTCAGAGGACGCGGGGCGGCAGCTCGCGGTTGCGGAGGCCCCGCCGCTTGGCGGCGGCACGGACCTCCTGGTGTGCATCCGCGAGGAGCTCACGCACCCCGACACCGTGGTCGACCCTGACGCGAATCCCCGACGAAACCACCGACGACTCGCCCGCTCGCCGACCCGACGAAGGGGTGAGGTCGCGATGGGTATCTGCTAACCCGCGCCCCGGCGGCCGGCGCCGGGATGTGGACGATACGACGGCGTTTCCAAGCGCACAACCTGACGCCGGCCGCTCGTCAGCTCCAACGGACGTTGGGCGAGCGGTCGCAATTCCGACTCTCGAAGCGACGCCGGCGGCTCAGCGGCGTGGGGGTCGTACGAGTGGAAGTCGACCAAGTACTCGGCCTCGGGCTCGAGCCCCAGTACTCCGACGACGGTCTCGCGCGGCGATCGCCGCAGAATCGCCGCCCGGCTCATTTCCGGGATCGGCTCGTAGCGTGGTGCCTCCACTCGGTGTCACCTCCACAACGTGTGGTTGCCTAACGCCAGGAGTTAAGCTGCGGGCGAGTCAAATACAAGCGGCGGCGCAGCCGACGCAACTCCGCAGATCGCCCGTCAGCTTCAACGCACGTTAGGCGTCACGCGCCGCCCCTCGCGCGCCGGCCTGCGGCCCAAGACGATGAGGAGAGCGCCAGTCCCGCCGACCAGGAGCAGCTCACCCGCGATCTCTCCCCAAAAACGTTCGGGCTCCCGCGCGCGCGACGCATACATCACTCCAGACTGAGCGACCTGTATGCGCCCGTCGCCAAAGATCCCGCCGACTGACTTTACGGCAATCCCGACGATGAGCGTCCATCCGAAAGCGACGACGACCTGTCGGGGAGCACGCGCGGGAAGGTGCAGAATCCGCGGCGTGCGAAAACCAGCGCGATACCAAGCGTACGCGCCGGCGACGATCGCGACTGCAAGCAACAGATTCTCTGGCTGGAGCATATGCCTCAGAGTGTACGCCTAACGCTGATCATACAGCCATCTCATGCAGCATGGCCGCGCGAGACGAGCGAAGCCTCGCTGCATAACTCCGGACGCCGCCGTGCCTCGCTCATGCCTAGCCCCCGAACCTCAACCACTCACCCCACCGCCGCCACTCATCACGTGAACAGTATGCGGCGAGCGGGCGCTGCGTGGCGACATACCCTAACGTGATTTCATCACAGGGGCCCACCCGACGACCCGCCACGCCGGCTCCCTACTCGGTGCCCCCTCCACGCGGCAACCACTCTCAACAACCGTCCGCCGACGCGATATGCCCCCTACCGCCCCACCCCGCGGCTTACCTCGTCCCAGCTCGCACACCTCGGCCCCGCCGCCGGCTGACCAGGCACCGCGTCCGCTGCGCGCGGCACCGTATCCGCCACCGCCATGAGCTCCACGTCGAAGATCAGCTCCGCCCTCGGCGGAATGACCGGTGGACGACCGAGCTCCCCGTACGCGAGCTGGTACGGAATGAAGAGACGCCGCCGGGCACCCACGCGCATTCGCTCGAACCCCGCATCCCAGCCCGCGATCACCCGCCGCGCCCCCTGCGGAAACGAGATCGGCGGACGCGGCGCACCGCGCGCCGTCGTGTCGCGCGACGAGTCGAACTTCGTGCCGTTCGTGAGCCACCCGGTGTAGTGCGCGTAGAGACACTTCCGCGGCGCCGCGGCCGCTCCGGTCCCCGCCGTGAGGTCGAGGTAGCGCAGCGCGAACGCGACGCGCGGCTCGCCACGCACCGGCGGAATGGGGGCTGGAAGCTCACGCCCACGATGGACGCACCCGAACACTGCGACCACGCCAGCCGCGGCTAACAGGTATAGTCGGCTCACGCTCATCGCGCCGCCCACCTACAGTCTGGGATGCTTCAGGTGCCACTCCGTTGCCATCTGATACCGGTGCGCCACCGACAGGATCAGGTCGTCGTTGTACAGGTTTCCCGCGAGCACCGCGCAGATCGGCTGCGGGTTGTACACCACCTGCTCGGCCGCGCGCCCCGCCGTCGTCGTATCGGCGGCACGACCGCCGAACGCCGGCCGCGCCGGCGGCGACTCGAATTTGTATGGCACCACCGCGCACGGATGTCCCGTCTGCGCATGGAGCCCGATGTCCCATTGCCCCTGCCCCGACCCGCCGGGTACGTACATGTCGACGTCCTTCAGCAGCTCGGCCATCTGTGTGATGAGCACGTAGCGCCGGCGCTGCTGCTGGATGAAGTCGAACGCCCGCGGGAACCGGCCGTTCGTCCAGCGCGTGAGCGCGGCCATGCCGGTGGGATTTCCGGGGTCGCTCGGACGGGCGGGCGCGCCGCTGGCCGCCGTATCGCCTCCGCGCCCGCGCGCGGTGCTGTCGGCCGGCCCACGACCGGTCGCGCCGCCACCACCGCCGCGCACCGGTTCCGGAACGGTCGCCAGATCGATGCCCAGCTCCTTCGCCTTCCATTGCACGTACTGGTCGAACGCCGCCGCGGACTCCACGCCTAACGCGCCACCACCCTGGAGCTGAGGCCGGGGACCGATGGGCTTCGGGTTCGCGCCCAGCTCACGCAGCTTGTCTACGAATTCTTTCGGCGCGTTGGCATCCACGCCAATGCGCAGGCGCGCGAGGTCGATGTTGCCATCGAAGTGGAACGGGGTGGTCACGGTGGACGGGTCCTTGGGGTCCACGCCGTGAATGGCGTGGAACACCATCGCGCAGTCCTCGATGGTGCGGCAGAGCGGCCCCACGCGGTCCTGCGACCACGCCAGAACCATCCCTCCATGTCGGCTCACACGCCCGAACGTGGGCCGGAGCGCGCTGACCCCGCACTCGCGGGCCGGTGACACGATGGACCCCGACGTCTCGGTGCCGATCCCGAACGCCACACACCCGGCGGCGGTGGCCGAAGCGGGGCCGGCGGACGAGCCGCTCGAGCCGCGCCGCATGTCCCACGGGTTGTTCGTGCGACCGCGGTACCACTGATCGCCCTGCGCGAAAAGGCCGGTGGCGAGCTTCGCCATCAACACCGCACCTGCATTCCGTAGCCGCACCACCACTTCGGCGTCGTCGTCGATGGTGCGCTGCTCGAAGTCCCGCGACCCCCAGGTGGTGCGCGTCCCCCTCGTCGCGAACAGGTCCTTCACGCCGTACGGAATCCCGTGCAGCGGCCCGCGGTACTTGCCGGCCCTGATCTCCGCGTCGGCGCGGGCCGCCTCCGCCAGCGCCTGCTCCTCCATGATGGTCACCGCGCAGAGGAGCACCGGGTCGAGCCGCTTGATGCGGTCCAGGTAGATGCGCGTGAGCTGGGTGGAGGTGAGCTTTCGCTCGCGAATGAGCGCCGAAAGACGGTGGGCGGGCAGGAACGCGATGGTCTCCGGATCGTTAGGTACGGGCCCACTCCACTTCGCCACCGCGAACGGGGAGCGCCGGAACGCGGCCGCCCCCCGCTCCTCGAGGAGCTTCTCCATGAGGGCGCCCGTGCCGCCCGGGTACGGCTGGAACGTCCACGCCACCGGCTCGCCGTTGCCGAGCGGGGGCAGTGGCGCCTGTTGCGGCACCTGGCCTCCGCTCGCGGCGCTCTGCGCGAGGGCACGCGCGCCGAACCCGAAGGTGCTGGCGGCCGCGGTCACGAGCGTCAGGAACACGAACTCGCGCCGGTCGACCCCCGAGAGCGCCTCGGCGTCGCCGGCCACCAGCTCGGCCTCGTCCTGCACCTGGTCCAGCAGCTCGCGCTCGGCCCTCGTACTCATCGCGGTCCCTCCGTCGGAGTGATGCATCGAAGCGTCGTGCCAGCACGCAGCCGCCGGCGCGGCGCGCGAACGTGGCGCACCGCCGAACATCCTACGCCCGCGCCAGCACCCCCGCCAGCGCCTGACACAGCACGGCACCCACCACGCTCATCGAGAGTCCCCAGATGAGGAGCTGGCGGAAGAGCGTGCGCGCCGCCACCGGGTCGGCCACCGCCGCCACGCAGAGCGCGCCTAACGTGGAGAGCGGCGACACGTCCACCATCGACCCGCCCACGTTGATGCTCAACGCCACGGCGAGCGGGTCGCCGCCGCCCACCTTGGCGACGAGTCCCGGAACCGCCGGAAGGAACGTGGGCAACACGACGCCCGCCGTGCTGCTCCAACTGGAGATCAGCCCCGTGATGAACGCCACCACGCCGTTCACCGTCGCCGGCGACGCGAGACGCGCGAGCAGCGAGGTGAAGAGGTCCATGCCACCCGTCTTCTCGAGCAGCGCGATGAGCACCGTGACACCACACACCATCACGATCACGCCCCACGGAATCCGCCGCACCGCCGACGTCTCGTCGGCCACGCGCGCGAGCACGAGGAGCGACGCGGCGGCGAACGCCGCGAACCCCACGCTCATCCTGAACCCCACCACGCCGACGATCCAGAGGGCGATGATGGCGACGGTGAGCCAGTGCCGGCGATCGAACTCCGCCGCCGGCTCCTTACCACCGGCGCGGACACCCGACGTCGCGGCCAACCGGTAGCCGCCCAACAGCGCGTATGCCGCCAACGCCACGAGCGCGTGCGCGAGCAGGTTGGCCAGCCACACCTTCGCGCTGTGCCCGCCAATCCCGGCCTCCGCCATCTTCGTGTTCGCCACCACTCCAACGGCGCTGATCGGCGACAGATTGCCGGCGTTCGCGCCGTTGGCCACCATCAGCGCGGTGAGGAAGTGCGGCACGCCGGCCCGCGTGCCGATGGCCATCGCCAGAGGAACGAGCAGCGCGACGGTGGAGATGGCCCCCGGCCCGGCCGACGAGAGTGCGAAGGCGAGAAGAAAGAAGAGGACGGGAATGACCCGCGCATTCCCCCTGGCGAGCTGGATCGCGCGGTTCGCCACTCGCTCCAGCGTGCCGTTCGTGTCCGCCAGCGCGAACAGCAGCGTCACGCCGGTGAGCGTGAGGAAGAGGGACGACGGAAAGCCCGTTGCCACCTGATCCGGCTTGAGCCCGGCCAACGCGGCGCCGATGACCCACGCGAACGCCATCGCCAGCACGCCCACGTTGACCCGTGAGGTCATGGAGAGGACGATCGCCGCCAGCAGGGCAACGAGCGACGCGACGGCGGCGCTCACGCGCCCGCCCAGGGCGGGAGGAAGTGCTTCTGTACCTTGCCTAACGCATTGCGCGGGAGGGCGTCCACGCGCACGAAGCCCCGCGGCACCTTGAACGACGCGAGCCCTCGCGAACACGCGTCGCGCAGCGCCCCCGCATCGACCGGCCCGTCGGTGACGACGTACGCCACCGGCACCTCCCCCCGCCGCTCGTCGGGCGCTCCCACCACGGCCGCCTCCCGCACCCCCGTCTGCTCCAGCAGCAGCTCCTCGATCTCGCGCGGGTAGATGTTGAACCCGCCGGAGATGATCAGGTCCGACGCACGCCCGCGCAGCGTGTAGTAGCCATCGGCCGAGCGCTCGGCGAGGTCCCCGGTGCGGAACCAGCCGCCGTCGAACGCCGCCGCTGTCGCCTCCGGGTTCCGCCAGTAGCCGGCGAAGACGTTAGGTCCGCGCACGAGCACCTGCGCCACCTCGCCCGCCGGGGGCTGGCCGCCATCGGGCGTCGCCAGCCTCACCGACACGCCGGGAAGCGGCAGCCCCACCGTGCCGGCGCGGCGCTCGCCTTCGTACGGGTTCGAGATCAGCATGAGCGTCTCGCTCATGCCGTACCGCTCGAGAATCGTGTGGCCGAACCGTTCGTGGAACGCCTCGAGCACGTGCGCCGGGAGCGGCGCCGAGCCGGAGACGAAGAGGCGAGCGCGCTCGCCAATGCGACGCGCCGCATCGGGCGGGAGCTCCAGCAGACGGACGTAGATGGTCGGGACGCCGAAGAAGAGCGTGGGCCGGAAGGCGTCGAAGAGCGCCTCCGCACGCTGGTAGTCGAAGCGCTCGACGAGCCGCATCCGGCAACCGCTCACGAGCCACGCGCAGACGCCGTTCGCCAGACCATGGACGTGAAAGAGCGGCAGCACCGCGAGATAGCGGTCGTCGCTCGTGATGCGCCAGCAGGTGACGAGCGTGGCGGCGTTGGCGGCGAAGTTGTTGTGCGAGAGCACCGCCCCCTTGGAACGCCCCGTCGTGCCGGAGGTGTAGACGATCGCTGCCGGGTCGTCGCCGTCGATCGCCACGCGCACGGGCTCGGACGACTGCGCGTCCGCCTCCGCGGCGACGTGCTCGATGTCGGCCACGGCACTTCCGCCGAAGAGCGCGAGGTGCGCGGCCGCGGTGATGCTCAGGCGCGGGGCGGCGTCGGTGACGATGTGGGCGATCTCACGCTCGCGGTACAGCACGTTCACCGGAACGAAGATCACACCCATCCGCACGCACGCGAGGAAGAGGTCGAGGAATTCGACGCGGTTGGCGAGGTGCACGCAGAGGCAATCGCCCCGCGCCACGCCTCGCGCGGCGAGGGCGCGCGCCATGCGGTTGGCGCGCGCATCTATCTCGCCGAAGGTGAGAGCGCGCGCGGCACCGCCCGGAGCGTCGTACTCGAGCGCGACCGCGTCGCGCCGGCCGACGAGCGAGAGATCGAAGAGGTCGCCAAGCTGCATGGCCGAGGATTGTAGCTCATCGGTGGCAGCGAGCGGGAGGGCGCGGGAACAATCTGGTTGGCCCGGCCCCGTACATCACTGGAACGTCCGCGGTATCGACGCGGTCCTCAATCTCCCGCGGCCGCCAGCCGCTGTCGGCCGGGCAGCGACTGCAGCACATCGCCCCACGCGTCTCGCGCGCACGCATATCGCGGACTCCAGCCGGACGCCGCGCGGAAGCGCCGATTGGAGATCCGCTGCGAGCGCGACAGCAGCCTCATCGCCGAGCCACCGAGTGGCGTCAGCCATTTCGGGATCGCCCTCGGCGGGGCAATCCCAGCGGCCGCGGCCAGCGAGCGCACCCACTCACCGCGGCGCATCGGCTCATCCTCGGCGACGTTGTACGTGCCGGCGGGAACGCCGAGCGCCGCGACGACGGCGGACGCGGCATCGTCCTGCGCGAGCGACGTGAAGAAGGCGGACGGATCGCCCGGCAGTGGCGACCACCCCTTGCGCATGACGTCGAGCATCTCGAGCAGCATCGGGTCGGGCCCGTAGAGCGCCGCGAAGCGGAGTACGACGCCGGTCCCGCCTTCCCTGGTGAAGCGCTCCGCCGACCGCTCGGCGTCGACCACCGTGCGGTTGTAGCTGGCCGGCATGACGGGTGTCGACTCGTCGATCCACTCATCGCCGCGGTCGACGTAGATGGGCGCGAACGACTCCTGGACCATCCGCTCGACGCCTTCGGCGCGGGCGGCCGCGGCAACGGCGGCCGACCCGTCTCGGCGTATGCGGTCGTTCATCTTCCACGCCCAGGGCAGCATCATCTGCTTCGCGGACCGCGGCATGTGCGTCGCGAGATTGACGACCGCGCCGTGCCCGGTCATCGCGCGCCGCAAGCTCGCGACGTCGAACAGGTCCGCCTCGACGGGCCGAGCACCCATCCCCCGGAGCGTCTCGCGATTCGCGTCCGACCGGGTCATGGCGGTGACCTCGTGCCCGGCCTGTACGAGGAGGGGCACGGCGCGCGATCCGATCACGCCGGTCGCGCCGGTGACGAACACTCTCATCGGTTCTTCTCCCCTGGTGGCCTTCGCCAATGAAGACGGAACGGACGTCGTGTTGTGACGGGCTCGACAGATCCTGGCTGTCCAGCCGGCTGCGGCGAATCGTTATGCGGCACCGTCCCGCGGGCGATCCTCGGGCGCGGCCGGCGCACCTGCCGGGTGCTCGCGTGGCGGGCGATCCCGGGTGAGCGCGATGAAGGTGACCGTGTCCCACGCGTTGTGGATCCCGGCGAACACGAGGAGAACCGCCGCGGCCGCCACCCCGAACAGCGCGGTTGCGGGGGCTCGCTCCATCAGCGCCGCGGAAGCCCCGAGGCCGGCGTAGGCGACCGTCGGGATCACGACGTACCAGAGCCAGTCCTCGAGCACCGGCCGGTAACCGGCCTGCCGGCGGGCGCGCCGCGCGACCAGCGCGCAGTACGCGAGGCCGCCGAGGCCTGCGAGCAGGAGCATTCCGCGCGCGCCCCCCAGCGCCTGCCACGGCGCGCTCAGCACGGCTGACACCAGCAGCGCCGCGCAGAAGTGCACGACGGTGGGAGTGCCGAAGGCCTCGATCTCGCCCGACGTGCTCCGCCGCGGCGTCTCGGCGACGAGGGCAATGACGACGAATTGCAGGCCGGTGAGCGCCGCGGCCGACGATCCGACGATCACGTAGTAGCTCTCCCACGGGGCGAGCCACGGGCTCACGGTCTCCTGCATAGTCGCATCCTCACGCGGAACGGGTCGCCCTGACACCGCGCCGTAGCGGGTCCCATCGGGGCCGCGGCACTCGAAGGTCGCGGAGGAATGGCATGCCTAACGCCCGGGTCCGAGGACATGAACGCGCTTCGCTCTCGCCGATGAACCGGCCGCAGCCCGCCGGCGCTCACGCCCAGCCGGTTTGCCCTTGCCGCCTCGGCTGGCCTTGCGCGACCGCGACGCCGATTCCACCAGCCTCCAGAACTGCCCCTCCCCGATGACCTTCACCACGTGTCCCCTGGCGGCCAGGCGCCGGATCTCCATCAGCTTCAAGCCTCCGGCCGTGCCGGCAATCTGCAGCGCGTTAGGCCGGCCGCGCACCAGCACGTCCGTGGACGGCCCGGGTTTCGATTGCACGATCGCGCCCGCCTTTCTCGCGGCGGCGCTGGCTTCGCTTCGCGGCCGGCTCAGGAAACCGGTGAAGGAGAGTCGCTTCCCGGCCAGGCTCCCGACCCGACCCAGTCGAGGCTCCGTCGGCCGCTGTCGGAGCGCCGCGATCAGCTCGCCCGCGGCTTCGTAGCGCTTGCCGCGCACGCCGAGGCACCGGTGGATGACTTCCTTCAGGTGGTCGCTGCATGGCAGGCCGCGGACATCGCGACTGCGCATCGGGCTCTTGATGTCGCCGCGCAGCAGCATCGCCGCGATCTGCCCCACCTGGTAGATGTCGTCGCGCTGCTGCCACCGCCGGACCTTTCCCCACGCGATCTCCGTCGGCGCGTTGAATGCGTTGAACGCGTCGGCGGTGACGCCGCGCCGGCTGAGCTGGTGGGTCGCGATGCCGAAGTCGCCGAGCTTCAACTGCTCGTCCTCGCAGACGAAGACGTTGAAGGGCGTGAGGTCCCGGTGCAGCGCTTGCCCGCGATGCAACGCATCGAGGGTCCTGAGGACGGCGGCGATCTCTCTTCGGACGAAGCGCTCGGGCTGCGCGCCCTTGCGCGCGAGCCAGGCGCCGAGGTCCCCGTGCGCCGCGTACTCCATGGCGAGGCAGTAGCGCATGCGCGGCCCCTCGACCACGGCGAACCGGTCGAAGACGCGCAGCGCACGCGGCTCCCGGCTGAGGAGCTCGGCGAAGTAGGCCTCGCGGAGCCACGCGGAGAGGCGCTCGCTGATCTTGATGCAGACCTGTTCCGGGAGCCCGTCCCGGGGCGTCGGCCTGGCAAGGTAGACCTCGCCGAAGCCGCCTTTCCCGATCAGCCGGTCCAGCCGGTACGTCCGGCCGCTCTCGCAGCTGTACGCCGTCGGCACCGGTGACGGTGCGGGCGGCCCGTTGTCCGACTGAGCCATTTGCTCGGCACCCGACGCGGCAGCCGCGGGGTTTTCTGTCGCCATGCGCACTCACGTGAAGTCACCCTAGTACTTGCGGCACGTCACCCCAACCGTCAAGACTCGGCGGGCCGCCTCCGGGCGGACGAAGGGCACCACGGATGCGCGCGGGAGCGCTCGTTAGGCGCCCTGCCTAGTCGACATGGCTGAATGTCGCCGCACGCGCGCCCCGGCCGTCCCGCCGCCTCAGCGCCGGTTCGAGCGCGTCGAACAGCATCCCGGCGACGTTCGTCCCGAAGTGCCGATCTACCTGCCGGATGCCGGTGGGGCTGGTCACGTTGATCTCGGTCAGCCAGCCGTCGATCACGTCGATCCCGACGAAGTGCAGCCCGCGCGCGCGCAGCGCCGGCCCGATCTCGCCGCAGATCCACCGCTCGCGCTCCGTGAGGTCGGCCGGCTCGCCCCGCCCCCCAGCCGCCATGTTCGCCCGCAATTCGCCGACGGCGGGAATACGTGCCAGCGCCCCCGGCACGGGCTCGCCATCCACGAGCAGGATGCGCTTGTCCCCGGTCTCGGCCACCGCCGGCAGAAAGCGCTGCGCCACGACCGTGCGCTCCCCGCGCCGCGTCATCTCCTCGAGGATCACGCTCGCGTTGGGGTCGCCGGGCCCGGTGATGAACACCGAGCGGCCCCCCATCGCGTCGAGCGGCTTGAGCACCACCCTCCCCTGAGCCTCCATGAAGCCCCGCAGCGCCGCGCGGTCGCGGCTCACGAGGCTCGGCGGCGTGCATTGCGGGAACCATGTCGCGGCCAGCTTCTCGTTCACGTCGCGCAGCGACCGCGGCCGGTTGGACACCACCGTCCCTTCGCGCTCCACGGCCTCGAGGATCCAGGTCGCCATGATGAACTCGAGGTCCACCGGCGGGTCCTTTCGCATCAGCACGAGGTCGAGCTCCGCGAACGCCACGTCGCGCGCGGGGCCGAGCGTGAACCAGTCGGCCGCCTCGTCGCGCACCTGCAGCGGGCGAGCGGTCGCCTCGGCGCGCCCATCGCGCAGGCGCAGGTCGGCGAGCTCCATGTACTCCAGCGTCCAGCCGCGCCGCGCGCCCTCCAGGAGCATGGCGAGCGTGCTGTCCTTGTGCGGCGTGATCGCCGCGATGGGGTCCATCACGACCCCGAGACGCCGAGTCATCGGGTTCCTCCGGTGCGCGGGAATCAACCGGTCGGCGCGGCGTACTGCAATGCGAAGCGGCCTGTTCCGCCAGCGGGACCCGTCCCGTAGCTTCGGGCGTCAAGCTGTCGGCCCCCTTCGGGGGACGTGCGAGGGTACGCGAGGATCATCCCCGCCTTCATCGCCGCCGGGCAGATCGGGTGCGCCGCCTACATGGCGCATCGCACCACGATCCTCCAGGGGAAGCTGATCTTCTATCTCCCCGTGGGAATGCCGATGCTCGAGACGCGGTCGGTGCAGCTGCTGCACTACCCGCCCTACGAAGCGCGCACCTTCAGCGACTATCTCTACTCCCCAACCAATGGCCGGCCCGGGGAGCGACGCGACGGTCATCAACGAGGTCGAGCCGTACTTCATGCCATACGCCAAGGCGATGCTGGCGGCGCTGCTCGACCAATCGGGCAAGCGCACGCAGCCGGTGGTCGCCTATGGCGGGCCCGCGCATGCCTGGCTCAAGGCGGCCTACCCGACTCAGGTCAAGCGGACGCCCGAGCTGTTCTCGGTGCTCGAGCTGCGGGTCGGCGCGGGGAAGGCGGTGACGCCGATCCTGTGCGCCAACCACCCCAGCGAGTTTCTCTTCTTCGACCAGCCGGGGCACGACGCGAAGTGGGCGTTCGACATCGTGACGCAGGACCTGATCGCCGCCCGCTGGCAGGCCCACGTGGCCGACCACCGCGACGCCGATCCGATGAAGGTGCTGCGCGAGGCCAAGGCGCACTGGGAAGGAGATCGCAAGCGCGTGCACGAGATCGTCGCGGAGCAGGAGACGGAATTCGGCTACGCCAAGCAGTCGCCGGCCACCAGGAACCCCACCAGCGGCAAGGTGCCCACTGGGAATGGGGCGGCTGCGTCTGTGACGGCACGTCCCCGGACACCGGCTAGCCGCCTCCGCTGAGAATTGTGAGAATTGGGGTCAGACTCGAATTTCATCGTTCGGACGCAACTGCGTCCGAACGATGAAATTCGAGTCTGACCCCAATTAGCTATTTCGAGTCGAGGGCTTCGACCCCCCGCCAGTCCGCCGGCGGGGGGTCGTGTTCGTACCGGCGACATCGCTCGGCCAGCAGCGCCAGCACCGCGTCGTGCGGGTCCATCGCGCGCGCCTCCACCAGCAGCCGTCCAGACTCGGCGAACCCACGCTGCGCGTATATCGCCCGCGCTTCGTCCAGCCGCGTGCGCGTCGCCTCCTTTGCCGCGCGCCGCGCCGGCTCCTCCGCATCCAGCACCTCGTACAGCGTCATCGCTTGCGCCTTCCCCTTCGCCGCCACGCGATCCACGGCGCGCAGCGCGAACCGCCCGTCGTCCTGTAGGCGGCGCTGCGTCTGCTCCCCCACCAGGAAGCAGACGCCGTAGCGCTTCGTCAGCTGCTCGATGCGCGAGGCGGTGTTCACCGTGTCCCCCACGACGCCGCACTTGAGCCGGTCGGCGCTCCCGACCGTCCCCAGCACCAGAGGGCCGCTGTTCACCCCGATCCCCATCTCGAGCGCCGGCGCCCCCTGGGCGAGGGACTCGCGGTTGAACTCTCGAAGTGCCGCCGCCATCGCCACGCCCGCCTCCACCGCCCGGTCGGCGGGAAGGGGGAAGAGCGCCATGATCTCGTCGCCGTTGTACGAGTCGACGAATCCCCCCGCCTCGGCGATGGGCACGCCGATCCGGCTGAAGTGCCGGTTCAGCAGGTCGATCACCTCGCGCGGGGGGAGGCGCTCGGCCAGTGGGGTGAAGCCGCGCAGGTCGGCGAACATGACGCTCATCTCGCGCGCCACGAACTCTCCCAGCCCCACCCCCGCGATGTCGCTGTGCCCGAGGTTCTCGAGGAACTGCCCGGGGACGAAGCGTCCCTGCGCCGCCGTTAGGCGCAGCTGGTCCTCGTAGAGCCGCGCGTTCTCGACCGAGATCGCCGCCTGCGCGGCCAGCAGCTTGATCACCTCGACCCGGTCCTCGGTGAAGGCTCCGGTGATCAGGTTGTTCTCCATGTAGATCGCCCCGCTGAATCGTCGTGCCCGTTCGATGGGGACGCAGATCACCGACTTGGGGCGGCGCGCGCGGATGTACGGGTCTCCCGCGAAACGGCCGGCGTTGGCGCCGTCGGCCAGTACCAGTGGGGCCCCCGTCCGAAGGACGTGGTTGACCACCGAGAGCGGCAGCACCGTCTCGCCGTCGGTCGCGAGCGTCATCGGAAGCGATCGCGCCACGCCGTCCTCCGCGGCCCCCGCCTGCGCCCGCAGGACGAGCGCATCCCCCTCGCGGACGACGAAGTAGCCGACGCTTCCCCCCGCGTTCTCCAGGAGGATCTGCAGCGTCGTGCGCAGCAGCTGCTCCACGACGATCTCGCCCGAGATCGTCTGCGAGGCCTTGATCACGGAGCCCATGTCGAGCGCGGTGGACTCCATCGAGATGGCATGGGCGCCGGTGTGGCGCGACAGCCCCCGCGCGGCCGCCCGCAGCTCCGGGTACACCCGGTCGAGCTGCGCCACCTTCCGTGCCGCCCCCCACCGTTCGTACAGGTGGCGCGCGGCGCGCAGATACCCCTCCGCGGCGCGCGGCGCCCCCAACTGGCTCAGCAGGCGGGCGGCCAGCTCGTTGGCCACCGCCTCGTCGCGCTGGAAACCACTGGCGTGCGCGGCCGCGATGGCCCGCTCGTAGAGCCCGAGCGCCTCGGTGGCGCGACCATCGAGCCGCGCCAGCTCCCCCTCCATCGTTAGGCGGAGGTGCTCGAAGTTGTCGGCGCAGTTGGGGGCCCACGCCGCCATCTGCGCGAAGTGCGCCTCGAGCTGCGCCCGCTCCGCCCCCTGCCCCTCCGGCGGCACCTCCGGATGCAGGGCCGCGCGCACCAGGAAGGCCACGATCCGGTAGCGCACGAGCTGCGGGAGCGACATCGCCGAGGCGACCAGCCGGTCCATCGCCTCGACGTGGGGGAGCGCGCCGGCCCAGTCCCCGTACAGGGCGTGGATCTCGGCCTTGTAGATGTGGTAGTTGGCAACACCGGTCATGAACCGCCGCTCGCGAATGCCGGCGAGGCACCGCTCCTCGTCGAACGTCGCGTCGTTCATCGAGAACTCGCCGTCCGTCAGCCCCTGGAAGTTCAGTTGCATCCGCAGGAACAGCGTGCCGGAGTCGTACGAGTCCTGGTACTCGCAGTCCTTGACGATGGCGAGGTACTTCCGCTGCTCGCGCGACGCGGTGGCCAGGTCGAGCGTGGGGTCCCAGAGGATGCAGTCCTGCGCGCTGTACGCCAGGTACAGCATGTCCCCGGATTGGTACCCGGCCTCGATCCCCTTGAGGAACCACGGGGTCATGCTCGACCAGTGGTGGTTCCAGTGGCTGATGAACATCGCGTACACGTAGATGATGCGCGACCTGAGGGCGAGGTCGTCGAGCTTCTCGTTCATCGCGACACCCAGTCGCCCGTACCGCTCCCCGGTCGCCGGGTCACCCATGGAGCCGCAGAGGAGCATCCCGAACGCGGCGTACGCGAATGCCGCCTCGGGACTGTTGCCGTGGCGCACGGAGAGGGTGACGTTGCGCAGGATCAGGAAGGGGAAGATCTCTCCCGCCCCCGAGAGGAACGACGCCGCGAACACCTCCATGATGAGGCGAACGGCGATCCGCGCGGCGGGGTCGGCGATCTCGGGGGAGTCGATCAACGACTCGATGCTGCGGTCGCCGAGCGCCTCCCGCACCGCCTGCAGTTCGCGTTGCACGTCGTCGTGCGTGGGGGCGGACGGGATTTCGATCCCCAGCACCGCGAGCCCCGCCAGCGCCGCGTCGATGGACTCGCGCATCCGCCCCATCGTGGCGTACTGCCTAACGCGGTCGGAGAGCACCTCAGCCTTGGCCAACGGTCCCTGCGCGCGCGCGAGCAGCGTCTCGGTCCACGCATCCGCCTCGGCGTAGTCGGCCACCTGGTAGGCGCAGCGCTGGATCTCGGTCCCCAGCGCCATCATCAACCCGTGATCGACCTCCCACGCGCGGGGGCCCGCCAGCTCGAGCGCCACGCGCAGGAACCCGAGTCCCGAGTCGTAGGCCGCCGAGCGCACGGCCATTCGCCCCGCGTCGAGGTTGAGCCGGGTGAGCTCCCACCGCTCGGCCTCGTCGGTGATGAGCTCCCGCCCCTGGTTCAGGTGCGAGACGATGTCGATGAGTCGTGTCTCGCGCCCGGCGGCGTCGGCGTGGTCGAGCATGAGCCGCCCGATGGAGCGGTGCACCGACCGCCGCCGCCCCTCCTCGATGAGCGCGTACGCCGCCTGCTGCACCCGGTCGTGCTGGAACCGGTAGGTGGTCCGGGCCGCGTCGCCGTCCTCGCCCCCCGTCTCGACGGCGCCGTGCGCCACCAGCCGGTAGCTCTCGGTCAGCGGGACCACCGCTTGCCGCACGAGCGCCGCCTGCAGCGCCGCGGCCGTCTCGGCGGCCGGCCGCCCGGCGATCAGCGCCAGCGTCCCCAGGTCGAAGGTGTTGCCGATGCAGGCCGCGAGCTGCAGCACCTCCTGCGTCTCCGGAGGGAGCCGGCGAAGCGACCCGACCAGGAAGTCCACGACGTTCTCTCCGACGCCCGCCGCGGCGACGGCGACATCGTCCCACCGCCAGCGCCCCCGGTCGGGGTCGAAGGCGATGGCGCCCTCCTCGTGCAGCGAACGCAGGAGCTCGCGAACGAAGAACGGATTCCCCTGCGCCTTCTCGAACACCAGCCGACTGAGCGGCGCCCCCTGCGCCGGGTCAACGCGCAACGTGTCGGCCACGAGCTGGTCCACCGCGGCGGCGACGAGCGGCTGCAGCCGCAGCTCCGCGAGGTCGCGCACCTTGCGCACCTGGTCGAGCGTGACCGTCAGCGGATGCGTGGTGTCGACCGCGTTGTCTCGATAGGCGCCGATGATGAGCAGGTGCCCCACGTCGCGGGCGGTGGCGAGGCGCGCCAGCAGGTTGAGCGTGGGCACGTCGCTCCACTGCAGATCGTCCATGAACAGCACCAGCGGGTGCTCGGCGGTCGCGAACACCTTCACGAGGCTCGCGAAGGTGAGCTGAAAGCGCGTCTGCGCCTCGGCGGGCGGAAGCTCCGGGACCGGGGGCACCGCACCGATCACCAACGCCAGCTCCGGGACGAGCGCGGTGATGAGCCCCGCGTTGGCGCCGAGCCCCTGCTGCAGGGCGGCGCGCCAGGCGGCGAGGCGCGCGGGTGGCTCCCCCAGCAGCTGGTCCACGAGTCCGCGGAAGGCGGCGGCGATCGCGCCGTACGCGGCGGCCTGCTGGAACTGGTCGAACTTCCCCTCGACCAGGTAGCCGCGCCGCTGCACGATCGCCTTCCCCATTTCGGCCACCAGCGCCGACTTGCCGACGCCCGAGTACCCCGACACCAGCGCGAACCCCGACCCGTCCTGCGCCACGGCGTCGAAGAGCGCGACGAGCTGCTCGACCTCCGTCTCGCGCCCGTACAGCCGCTGGGGCATCTGGAACCGGCGCGACACATCGGCGCCGCCCAGAGCGAAGTCGGGCACCCTCCCCGTCTCGGCGAGCGCATCGCGGCACCGCTCGAGGTCGGCGATCAGGCCGAAGGTTCCCTGGTAGCGGTCCTCGGCGCTCTTGGCCATCAGCTTGGCGACGACCTGCGCGAGCGCCTCGGGGAGCTCGCGGCGCCGTTCGTGCGCCAGCGGTGGCGGCTGGCTGATGTGCCGGTGCGCCCACTCCAGCGCGTCGGTCGCGTGGAAGGGGAGCGTGCCCGTGAGGAGCTCGAAGCAGGTCACCCCTAACGAGTAGTAGTCGGAGCGCCAGTCCACGTCGCGGCTGGTGCGACCCGTCTGCTCGGGGGAGATGTAGGGGAGCGACCCCTCGAGCTTGGTCGAGAGCTTGGCGCTCTGGCGTTCGAGCGAGAGCTCGGAGCAGAGGCCGAAGTTGGCCAGACGCGGCTCCCACGTCGCCGGGTCCACGAGGATGCTGCGGGGAGCGACGTCCTTGTGCACGACGTGGCGCTCGTGCAGCGCGCCGAGGATGCGCGCCAGGCGGATGACCAGCGGGAAGAAGCGGTCGAGCGGCAGCGGCGTGCCGGGGCGCTCGGCCAGTAACTCGGCCAGCGGGCGCCCGAATGTCTCGGTGACCAGCGCGAGGTTGCCGGAACCGTGCGGGACGAGCGCGCGCGCCGCCACGATCCCGGGGAGCGCAAGCCGCCCCAGCACCTCGTACTCCCGCCGGAGCTCGGCGAGGTCGCGCACGCGCGGGTACTGCGTGCGCGCCGTCTTGATCGTGACGGGCGTACCGTCGTCCGAGATGGCGCGGTAGGTGACCCATGGGCCCGCTTCGCCGACCAGGTCCAGGATCGCGTGACCGGGGATGTGGACCCCGGCGGCGACCGCGGATCGGCCGGCCATCATCCGTCAGACCTGGAAGAAGCGGTTGAACGTGGCGTGATAACCGGCCATTGCGTCGCGCGCCGGGACGCCGTGCCCGCACAGGGCGTGGCGGAAGGGCACTGTCTTGAGCCGCGCGAAATCCTCGGGCTTCGGCTGGCTCTCGTGCAGCCAGGCGAGGCCGAGGCCGGTGGGGGTGAAGAACCCCATCTCCGTCATCTTGGTGACCGTCTCGTCGTCGAAGAGCTCGTCGGGGGCGACCCAGTTCTGCAGCGAGTCGCAGGCGATCATGATCCCCCCCTCGCGATCGAGCCGCAGGATGCACTCGGGGCGCTGCGTCGTGGTGAACGCGAACATCGAGCAGTCGGCGAACGGCATCTCCCCGCCCTCCGTGAGCGTGTGATGCACCGTCAGGCCCTCGCCAACACCCATGCCGGGCATCGCCCAGAACTGCGCCCGGTACCGGTCCACGTAGAACCGGTCGTCCACGCCGTGCATGTCGCCGATGCGCACCACGTTGGCCACCGTTCCGAGCGCCTCGAGCGCCGCGAGGCCGGCGTCGTCGAGCCGCACGGAGTTGATCAACGTTAGGCGCCCGCGGTCGCGCACGATGGTCATGCTGCGGTTGAACTGCCACATGGAGCCGAAGAACTCGGCGCGCATCGTCCCCGTCACGTAGAACACGTCGGGGAACACCTCCTGGATCGGGCCGTGCGGCATCGCCGGGTGGTAGTCCGACATGGCGCTCCTTGGTGGGTGGAGGGGTCAGTCCTCGGTGTAGCGGCCAGCATAGCGGAACTCGGTCGCGTAGGCGTGCAGCCATGCGGCCAGGTAGCGCCGCGCGCCCTCGGGGACGCGCCCATGCCGGAGGTCCTCGAGCGTCTCCGTGCCGTCGCTCGTGTCGTGCCGGTGCAGATGGAAGAGCGTCGTGTCCCGTCCGCCGAGCACCGGCTTTGCGCTCGCGAGGTCGGGGCGCGCGTCCGACATGTCGAACACCGCCCCGGACAGCGCCGTCCGCTCCGGATGGAGTGCGAGCGACGCTCGCGTGAAGCTGGGGAACTGTCCCGGCGGCGGGACGAAAGGCTGCGGCTGCGGTTCCGCGGCGACGGGGTGCAGCTGCAGGCGACGAATATAGGTCTCGTCCAGGCCCGCCGCCATCGCGCCCTTCACGAGGATCGCGACGTAGCGGCGGGTGGGGAGGCGGCTCGCGTCGAGGAAGGCGGGGAGCCCCACGTACACCTGTGCGCGCACCGGGCCCGCGTCGGTCAGCACTTCGACCTCGATCCGGTCATACCCCACGCCGTAAGCCTCCATCCGGTCGAGCGCCGCGAGCGCGGTGTCCTCGCACGTGTGCACCACCCCCTGCACCTCGTCTGCGGGATCGCCCGTGCGCCGGATGTTGCCCATCCCCCCCTCGTGGGGGAACCAGTGGCGCACATCGAAGGCGAGGCACCAGCCGGGAAGCCGCCCGCGCACCGACGCTACGGGTTGGACCCCTTTCGCTTGCAGCGCGGGGAGGTGGAGATTCGAGCCGTAGCCGAAGTAGAGGAACACGGATCTCCGGGCGGGACGCCCGAAGCTCGCGCGGGGGCTCGAGGGTGTCAACGGAGTCGCGCCTCGTTTCCCGAGGGCGCGCGGCTGGCGGCGCCCTTCGACCGGCGGGTATATTCGGCCGCCACGACGACGTGCCACGTCCTGGACGCTTCCCGAGCAACCCTCCCGTTCCCCGCATGGATTCCCTTCGGCTCGCCCTGGCGCCTGACTACCGCCTGGAGCGGGTGCTCGGGACGGGTGGGAGCGCGACGGTGTTCCTGGCCGAGGACCTCAAGCACGACCGGCAGGTCGCGATCAAGGTGCTCCACCACGAGCTGGCGGCGACGGTCGGGGCCGACCGCTTCATCCGCGAGATCCGCGTCGCCGCGCGGCTGACGCACCCTCACATCGTCCCATTGCTGGACTCGGGGCGCGCCGGCGACGCCCCGTACTACGTCATGCCGTTCATCGATGGGGAGGCGTTGCGCGCGCGGCTCGATCGCGGCGAGCGCGTCCCGCTCGACGAGGCAATCAGGCTGGTGACCGAGATCGCGGATGCGCTGGAGTACGCGCATGCCGCCGGCATCGTGCACCGGGACATCAAGCCCGAGAACATCCTCCTCCTGCGCGAGCATGCGGTGGTGGCGGACTTTGGCATCGCGCGCGCGCTGACGCGCGCGACGGAGCCCGCTACCGGGACCACGACCACCGGCGGGATGGTGCTGGGGACGCCGGCGTACATGAGCCCCGAGCAGGCGGTCGGGGAGTCGGAGATCGACGGGCGCAGCGATGTCTACTCGCTGGCGATCGTCCTCTTCGAGATGGTCAGCGGAACGCTCCCCTTCTCGGCGCCAACGATGCAGGGGCTCATCGCCAAGCGGTTCCACGAGCCAGCGCCGCGTCTCTCGACCCTGGTCCCCGCCATCCCCGTGGCGGTGGACGACGCGGTCGCGGCGGCGCTGGCCCTGGATCCGGCTGACCGGCCGGCGGGGGCACTCGCGTTCGCCCGACTCCTGGCCGCGGGGCGTGACACCGGGACGTGGACCTCGACGCCACTCTCCGCCGGAGCCGGCGGGACTCGCGCCGACGCCGTCACCATCCAGCGCACGCTGGGAATCGCGACCAACCCTGCGCTCCCCTCGGTAGCGGTACTCCCGCTCGCCAACCTCAGCGCGGACCCCGAGAACGAGTTCCTGTCGGATGGGATCACGGAGGAGATCATCAGCACCCTCAGTCGGCTGCGCACGATACGGGTCGCGGCGCGCGCGTCCTCCTTCGCCTTCAAGGACCACCGCCCCAGCGTGCAGGAGGTGGCGGAGCGGCTCGGTGTGACCAACGTGCTGGATGGAAGCGTGCGACGCGCGGGGAACCGGGTGCGCGTGGCGACGCAGCTCGTGGACGCCAGCACGGGGTTCCCGGTGTGGGCTGACCGCTTCGACCGGGCCTTCGACGACGTCTTCGCGATCCAGGATGAGATCGCGAGCGCGGTCGCCGACGCGCTCTCGGCGACGCTCTTACACGAGTCGGGGCCGTGGACGCGTGAGGCGGTGGCCGGGGCGGCGTACGAGCACTACCTGCGCGGCCGCTACGCGCTCAACAAGCGTACGGAGGCGGAACTGCGCTCGGCAGCGCGCCACTTCACCGAGGCGGCGGAGGAGCAGCCCGACTACGCGCTGGCCTTCGCCGGGCTGGCCGACGCCCTGTTGCTGCTGGGCGTCTACGGCGCCCAGGCCCCGGGGGAGGTTCTCCCTCCCGCGCGAGAGGCCACAGAGAAGGCGCTGGCGCTCGACCCGTCGCTCGGCGAGAGCTACGCGACCCTCGGCGCGGTGCTGGCGCTGTACGACTGGGACTGGAGCCGGGCGGGCGACGCCTTCCGGCGCGCGGTGGCGCTCAGCCCGCGGTCGCCCACGGTCTGGCAGTGGCGGGCCATGTACCACCTGTTGCCCCAGGGCCATCTCGATGAGGCGCGGTCCGCCATCGACCGCGCCCGCTCGCTCGATCCCCTGTCCATGGCGATCGCCACGAGCGTCGGGGTGGTGTATCACCTGACCGGCGACAGCGCCGGGGCAGTGCGCGCGTTGCAACGGGCGATCGAGCTCGACGCGGCCTTCCCCATGACCTACTACTTCCTGGGCGGCGCGCTGCGGGATGTCGGCGACACAACGGCGGCCATCGACGCCTTCCACAAGGCGATCGCGAAGTCGGGCGGGACGCCGGAGATGACCGCAGGACTGGCGCAGGCCCATGCCCGCGCGGGCGAGGTCGACCGGGCTCGCGAGCTGCAGGGGGAGCTGGTCGCCGCCGCCGCGACGCGCCATGTCCCGCATTGCCTCGTGGCCCAGGTGCACGCCGCGTTAGGCGAGATCGAGCTCGCGGTGGCGGCGCTGGAGCGGGCGGCCGAGGCGCGCGAGCCGGAGCTGGTGCTGCTCGGAGTGCGGCCCGCCTATGCGCCGCTGCGTGGGCACCCGCGGTTCGACGCGCTGCGCGAGCGGGTCGGCGTATGAGCGGGGTAAATGGGGTCAGACTCGCATTTCATCATTCGAACGCCGCGGCGTTCGAATGATGAAATGCGAGTCTGACCCCATTTACGGAGCGCAACCGAAACACGGCGCGTAGCTCGAGCCGCCGGCCTTGAGGCAGCGTGCTTTCGCCTCATCGAACGTGTACATCGGCAGCAGCTTCTCGACGTCGAAGCAGAGATCCATCTGCGCCAGCGCGCAGATCGTGAGCTTGTCGTCGTCCGACGGCGGAGCCGGGGCACCATTGCCGTTGTCGGCTCCGAACCACCGCTGGCACGCCACACGCTTCGCCTCCGCCGGATCGATGCCGGGGTGGTCGTAGCACAGGCTGAGGAACGTCGCGGCAACGAGATCCTGTGCTTCGTATTTCCGGATGTCGGGGATCTTCGACGGATCACTCGTGCACTGTCCGGTCACGCCGGCCGCGATCATGTGATTCGCAACCATGTACGGCGTCGCCTTCGCGCTCGTCGGGTTCAGGCGAACGAGCCCCACCTGCAGCAGGTCCACCGTCGGGGACCCGAACTTGTCGACGGGGAGCTGGTCCTTGTAGCGGACACGGAACCATGCCGCCGCCTGCGGATCGTACAGCGGTGACCCGCACACCAGCAACGGCAGCGTGTACGGGTTGTCGGCGTTCGCCTGGGGGTTCAGCGCCTGCTCCAGCATGGAACGTACGTACGTGAGGTGGCGCGAATCGTCGTCGTAGAACTGCGACGTCAGGCTCACCGGGAAGTAGTCGTTCTGGTACTCGCTCTGACCGGACCCGGGCGCGGCAATGGGATTCACGTCCACGATGGAGTGGTACAGACTCGCGTTGGAAACTCCGACGCACGCGAGCAGCTGCGCCCAGCGCCGCAGCGTGTTGTTGTCGAGATAGTTCGCGTTCCGGTAGGCGATGATCGGCGGGTAGTGCATCAGGATCACCGCGCGCTGATTCACCAGCGGGAGCCCGAGCGGCAGGCACGGATGCCATTCGCACTTGCCGTCGCTGCTGTTCACCGGGAACCCGGCCATGGGATTCCACGCCGGCGTGGCCCTGCAGGCCTCGGCGCCCGCGAGCGCCAGACCCGCACGATCCGTGGCGAGGAACGCCACGTGTGCGCGCGCGAACGCCGCGCCGGCCGCGTCGAAGCCCAACGCAGGCGTGAACGCGATGCGATACGCACCGTTCTCGCGCGTCACGGCAGGCGCCGGCTCGACGATCTCGATCATGTCCTGCGCCAGCGAGATCCGCGTGAAATGGGCGATGACCTGTTCGTACGTCGCGAGCTTCGCGGACGGGTTGAGATTCGCGGGATTCGGATAGAGCCGCTCGATGTACGCCGCGTCTCCCGGAAGCACGTAGCTGAGCGCGGGCATCTACTTGAATCTCTCGCTGAGCGCATCGAGCCGGCGGGTGAGCGCAGCCACGTCGTGGGCGTCGCCCGCAACCTGGTGCGAGAGCGCCGCGGCCTGCGACGCGGTGAGCTTTCCACGCGCCATCGAGGCGACGATCACGTGCGCGATGTGCAGATGCAGATCGTGCACGTTCTTCGTGGGCGTCGGCTGGCCGGTGGGCGGATACGCCTTGTCGTAGGGCGGCTTGAACGCCGGTGAATCGGTGCGCGGCGTGGCGCGCGTCAGCACGCCCTCGAAGCTCGGCGCGTTGTTCAGGCGCTCACCGAGAAACCATCGTTCGCGCGGAATGCCGAACCATTGCAGGAGCGTCGCCATGAACGACGTGCCGTCGTACGCCACGTCGGTCGTGGAGCGGAACACCGTGTTGCTGTCGACCCACGGCGACGCGATGATCGTGGGCACGCGCACGCCCATCACGTCGTACTTGAATCCATCCACCGCATCCTGCGGCCATGGATTCTCGGCGCGCGGTGGCGGGACGTGGTCGAAGATTCCGCCATGCTCGTCGAACGTGATGATGAGCAGCGTCTCGTTCCAGTTCGGCCCCTTGCGAAGCGAGTCGTAGATCTTGTTGAGCTGCACCTCGCCCGGCACGAGATCCTCGCCGGGATGATAGGACGTGGTGCCGGTGTTCCCGATCCAGATGGGCTCGATGTAGCTGAACGCGGGGAGCGTCCCGTCCGTCGCCTGCTGATAGAACTGCTGCACCGGCGCCACGTAGTCCGACAGCCCCTGCGCCACGTCGGCATCGACCGCGGGTATCTGGCCCGAGAGAAACAGCTCGTACGTGAAGATGTGGTTCTGCCACTGCGTCGAGTTGTAGATCGTCCAATTGGTGATGCCGTTGGCCCACAGTGTCTTCCAGATCGACGCGCGATGTGGCTGCTCCGGCCAGTACAGGTACTGCGGCGGACTCATGAAGTTGTTCAGCTGCTGCTGCGCCGACCCGGTCACGGCGAATGCGCGATTGACGTCCGTGGCCGCTGGCATGGAGCTGAACCACTCGTCCGAGATCGCGTACGCCTTCGCGATCCCGTTGATCACCGGAAGCTGCTCCGGCGTGTAGGTCTGCATCACCTGCGGGCTGCTGTTGTTGTAGACGAACCCGGTCATGTCGGGCGTCGCGCCCTCGTCGTATCCGTTCGGATTCGCGTGGTACATCTGCCGGAGGACGTCCGACATGTCGTGGTACGGGTCGTAGTTGAACATCTCGAGCGACCAATCCGTACTGAGCTTCCCGTCCTTGTACTTGCTCAGGTAGACCGGCTTGCCGGCTTCGTCGGGATTGGACATGTCCGTGCTCGCGCCCTTGTACGGACCTTTCGGACCGATGACACGAATGTTCGCGTCCTTGTCGTGCAGCCACCCGACGATGTGGTCGAACGAGCGGTTCTCGAGCATGTAATAGACGACATGCTTGATCTTCGTCCGCATGAAGTCGATCGTGCCGGGCTGGGCGGCCTTCGTCTCATCGACCGGGATGGACGGCTGGAAACCCATCAGCATCGAGTACGGCGAGAACGCGTCGGGCAGCGTTCCGTTGCGCACCGGTCCCGTGAGCGGATTCGCGCTCTTCGGGTCGAAGGCCCAGAGCCGGTAGCTCCTCGTGGCGGGCTGCCAGTCCAGCACGTAGTCGCCGATCGGAACGAGCTGACGATCCGGCCCGATGTCGTTCCAGCGGCCGCACTGGAGTGCCGGGTGCGCGAGCGGGATGATCGCCTGCGGGTCGAAGCTCCAGAGTCTGTACTTTCCCGTCGCGATCTCCCGATCGAGGACGTACCCGTTGAACGGGATCAGCTCGTGCCCTTTCTGAATGTCGCGGAACGCGCCCTGTGCGGTATACGGATAGGGACTGGGCAGCGGATCGGCGGTGCACGGCAGGTTCGGCGAGGGATCGAAATTCCAGAGGCCGAACGTCCCGCGCCCATCGTCGCCGATGAAGTTCAGGAGGAAGCTGCCGAGGGGAATGAGCGTGAGCACCCTGTCGGTGTCGTATTGCTTGTGACCGCCCTCCGGGTTTCCGAAGTCGGCGAAGCGGCCCCAGAACTTCTGCTTCGTCCACTGGCCGGCCTGAAGCGGCGGCGCCGCGAGCGGGTCATTGGACGTGGGATCGAACGGAACCAGACGGTACTCGTAGAACGGTGTACCGGAGACCTCCTGCTGCGGCCCCCAACAGAGGAGATAGCCGCCGATCCACACGACGGAATGGTGCCGGTTGAACGTCGCTCCGACGCCTTCGAGCTGCGTCAGGATCTGGACGCCCTGCGCGTCGAACTTCCACACCGCGTAGTTATCGTTGTCGCTGCGCCGGCTGATGAGGTACCCGGGGGACGTCGAGCGTGTTGTCATCGGGCGATGCGGTGAGGGAGAGCACGACGGCGCGGCGGCGCTTACGATGCGGCACCGGTGCCGTGTCGGCAAGCCAGCTCGCGAACGTGGTGCCCCGCGCGCCCCGCTATTGACACCGCGCCGCGGCCCCGGCGCGATAGGCACTCGGCGCCTTGCCCGTCCAGCGCCGAAATGCCCGATGAAACGCGCTGGGATCCGAGAACCCCAGCAGAAAGCCCACCTGGCTGGCCGACGTGGCGGGATTCGCGAGATGGCTGATGGCGAGGTCGCGTCGCACCTGATCGAGTAGCTTCTGGAACGACGTGCCATCGTTCCGCAGCGCACGCTGGAGATTGCGGTCGCTCATCGTCAGCTCGCGCGCGACATCGCTGAGTGGCGGCACCGTGCCCTTGAGACGCTCGGCGAGAATCTGCGCGACCCGGTGCGATTTCGATCCCTGCCTTTCCATTCCTGATAGCACCGCGTCCGCGTGCCGCTCGAAGGCCCGCAGCAAAGACGGGTTGGCGGACCGGACCCGTTCATCGAGATGGGCGATCGGGACAATGAAGCGATCCTCGCGCGCGCCGAATCTCACTCGCGCGCCGAGTATGCGGGCGTACTCTCGCGCCTCAGCCGCCGCCGGCGCCTTGTGACGGAACCACACCTCTGTCGGGCCCAGCGGCCTCGCCGTGAGTCTGCGTAACTCGCGCGCCAGGCCGGCCCAGATGGTGTCGATCGCCTGGTCGGGGCTGCGAAGGAGGTAGTTGTCCATCGACTCGACGAACGCGCAGCGACAATAGGCAACCTTGCCCGAGCGCTCGACGTCGACGCGCATGCCGTCGTTCAGGAGGCGCGCGTACCGCGAAACGCGATTCAGCACGTCACCGACCGTCTTGCAACTCAGAACGACGTAGCCAAGAATGTCGAGCGCTCCGGGACTGTAGGCTTCGGCCATGTGGAGCCCGACCAGCGGGTCGCCCGTTCGCTGGACTGCGAGACTCCAGAGCCGCTCGACCTGTCCCCCGGGAACGCGATCGTCCGGCCCTGCCGGGAGATCGATACCACACTCACGAGCCGCCGCCGCAGCGGACACACCGTGGTGCTCCAGGTACTGGAGCATGTCCGCCACTATCGTTGCGGCAACCGATGTCTCTCGCAGATGACTCTCCCGGCTCAGGCGCGTTCGGTCAAGAAGTTGGCGCCCCCGGTCAACGTGCACCAGCACGGAGACCGGTATAGTCATTCAACTTCAACTCGAGCGACTCTCGATGCGTGCTCTCTTCTTGACAATCCTCCTCGCGGCGCTCGTTCCGCCAACCGAGGGATCCGCTCAGCCGAATGACCGTCGCGAACGGGGACTGTATCTCACCGCGTTCCGCTCCCCCGCCACAGGCATCGAACTTCGCGCGGGCCATGCCGCGACATACCTCGGGTTCTATCCGACCGTCGTCAGCCGCGACGGTAACCGCGGGAACGCCAACTTCATTCGGGCGGGCGTCACCTACTACGTGAAGGCACAAGGCGCCAGCCCGTATGTCAGCCCGTCGCTGGTGTGGAGCCTCGATCCCAAGTGGCGAAACGGCGCGTTGACCGAAGTTGGATTTCGGGGCCCGTTGTACCGCCGGCTGAACGGACGATTGGGCGCCGCCGTGCTGACCACGCTGGACAGACAAGTGCGCGTGAACCCCACCGTTGGCCTGGACCTCAAGCTCGGAGCCCGACGATGAGCACCGTTTCCATCGCGGAGTCGCGCGGCGCCACGCGGGCGGGCGGGTGGTCGCTCATCGCGGCCGCGGTTGGATTCATGGCCGTGTTCAGCTACCTGGCGGCACGCTTCAACTATCCGGATGTGCTCGATGGAACGGCCTCTGACGTACTGCCACGGCTTCTCGCGTTGGGTACCACGGGCCGAGCGGTGTGGGTGATGTATGCGTTCCTGCCCCTGCTGTTGATTCCGGGTGGCGTCGGCGCCTATGCCGCCCTTCGCGACTCGGCGCCGAGCGCGATGCGAGCGGCGCTGGTGTTCAGCGTCATATCCGCCGTGAGCCTTCTACTTGGTCTCGCTCGCTGGCCCAGCGTGCATTGGGAGCTCGCCCGCGCGTACGCCACGGCGTCGCCAGACGCTCGCTTCGCCGTCGACGCCGTCTTCAGTGGGTTGAACGTGTACCTGGGCAACTTCATCGGGGAGTTTCTCGGCGAGCGTTCGCTGAACGCGTTCTTCATCCTCTCCGCCCTGGCTATGCTGCGGGCTGGGCGCCGGTGGGTTGGCTACGGCGGCCTGGCCGTGGGCGCGCTCGGATTGACGGCCGCGTTTCGCAACGTGACGCCAGCGGTGGCGCTGATCGCCGACGTCAACAACTACGTACTCCCGCTCTGGCTCATCGCCCTGGGCGTCGTCTTGCTCCGCTGGCGTGCGGCGCTGCCTAACGCCCCGAGTTGAGTGGGCATGGAGGGGCCGGACCTCCGCGTGCGTTCACGCTCGTGCGACACCGATGGCGTGTCGCGCGTGGCCGCCATCGAGCCCCTCCGCGTGGAGTCGCGGCAGCGCATCCTCGGAGCCGCCGCTGACGTCGGCAGATCCAGACTCTGCTACGGCTCGTCCCCGCTCGGCCCGTAGATCTGCGGCACCGTCGATCCCATCGGCCGCAGGTACGTCGAGATCTGCCCGCGGTGGTGAACGATGTCGAAGAGGAAGCTCCAGGCCATCGGCGCCGCGGGCCGCTGGCTGCCGAAGAACTCGAGCGTGCCATCCCAGCGCTCGGCGGGCAATTCCCTCCAGCGCCCGGCCATTCCCGCGCTCTGCTGCTCATAGGCCGCGAGCACTTCCTTCATCGTCGCCGGCATCGGCGGCGGAGCCCATTCCGCCTTGCCGCTCTCGAGCGCCTCGATGATCATCTTCTCTTCGCAGACGATCTGCCACGCGATCTCCTGCGCGGTACGCGACTTCGGATCCGGCCGGTAATCAGACCCCTCGGGAATTCGCGCGAGCACGTTGCGGGTTGTCTTCGATTCGTCCGACCAGAACTTCGTGAAAAGCGATTTTTCGTTCACGCGGTCTCCTGTAAGCGACGAAGAATGTGGAACGCGCAACCGGGCACCTGGACGGCAGGGCCCGCCACGCTGATGATCGGATCGAGCCGTGCGAGCGTCGGTGCGCGAGTCGCCCTAACGCCATTCGTACAGCCACGCATTCTCGCGTGGCCGCGACACGCAGGCAAGGGCACGCTGTACATCCCCGCCATTCGTGACCGACGCGCCTCGACAGAGGTTGGGCAGTGCATGCCAACGACAGGATCATCCGCCAGGCGGCACGCGCTGCTGCTCAGCCTCACGATCATCGCCGTGGCAGCCGTGGGCTGCGGCAACGGGACCACCCCGTCCGGGTTGGGCACGACCCAGCTCAGCGTCTCCGCCGATACCGTCCCAGGCACCGGCCAGCTCGCGGAGCTCCAGCAACGCCGAGCCGCCTGGGTCGCGCGCGGGATCGATGACTATCGAGTCCAGCTCCACATCCTCTGCTTCTGTGGCGGCGACATCACGCGGCCCGTGCTGGTCGAGGTCCGTCGCGGCGCAGTGGTCGGGGTCCTGGACCTCGAGACGGCGAAACCCGTCGCGAATCTCACCGCGTACCCGACGATCACCAGGTTGTTCGACATGGCCATCGCCGAGCGGTCCCGCGGCGGGCACGTCTCGGTGGCGTACGACCGGGCCACCGGCATCCCGGTGCGACTGGAGATCGGGACCATCGCGAACGACGCGGGAACGCTGTACGGGCTGGGCGGGTTCCGTCCGCTCTGAAGCGGGGGCGATCGCACGCACGCGCGCGGACTCAGTTCACGCCTAACCAGTAGCTCACCTTCACCACGAAGAAGTTGTCCCCCGCCGCCCGGGTGGCGTCCCACAGGTCGCGCGGGTCGATCAACTGACCCGCCGCGCCGAGATCCTGCCGGCTCTGCTGCCAGATCAGGTACGCGGTGCTCCCCGGCAGCCACTCCCACCGCAGCACGAGGTTCGACCGGAACGACAGCCGGTTGAAGTCGAGCGCCGGGATGGTGAACGTCGTACCACCGTCCGTCACGGTGCTCACCCCGGCCGTGTCTCGGCTGATCGTCGTCCCCGTCGCGCCCGCGCCATACACCCGTAAGGCGCGACTCCTCGGCGCCGGGAGCTCGCCGAAGTCATAGAAGCGCCCGCTTGCCGCGAACGGCTCGGCGTACGCTTCCACCGTGAAGTTCGGCGTGAAGGCGTAGTTGAGGCGGAAGCGCGCCGAGAGCGTGCTCCGCTCGATGAAGGCGAAGATGTAGCGCTGGCCGAACGTCGCCGCGCTGCCATCCGCGCGCGTGGTCACGTACTGCCGGCCGTCTATCGACCGCGAGTACGTCGGGTCGACGGACGCTTGCCACTGCGACGCGGGGCGCACGCTGACGCCGGTGCTCGCATCCCAGCGCCAGCCGCCGACCTCGTCGTTGTAGTACTCGGTGCGCGCGGTCCACGTCGTCGGCACGTTAGGCCGGCTGGTGACCTGCGCGAGCACGGCGTATCCGTTCGGCGTGCCCATGAGCGGGCCGCCACGCGTCAGGTCATCGCTCTGCGACCGCCGGTGCAGCGTGAGGCGTCCGTTCAATCTGATGAAGTTATGCAGCGTGACCTGCGCGGTCTGGTTGAACCGCAGGTACTGCTGGATGCGACCGTAGTTCCATCCCGCCACCGTGGACGTGCCGAACTGGAAGAACCGGACGAGCCTCCCCGGCTTCGTGTCGCGAAGCTGAATGTCGGCGTTGAAGTCGATGTCGTCGCCGCTCCGCATCTGCCCGGCATCATTGATGTCGAAGCCCGGCGAGCGCGTGGAGAGCTGAATGCCGCCCAGCGTGAAGCGGCCGGCGTTCTTGTCGAGGCGAAGCGACGCGGTGGCGCCGCTCAGCGACGTGCGCATCGCGTCGAGGCGCACGTGGTCCTGATCGGGGCGCTGGAAGTAGTGCGCGCTTCCCCGCTGCACGCGAGCGATCGCCGTCTCGTCACCACCGATGCGACTCCCGCCCACCCACCCGGTCACCTCGTACATCCCCTGCCTGTAGCGAAGCTTCCAGTCCAACCCGCCGGCAACGGCGCTGCTGGGCAGGAGTTGCTCGAGCCCACCCCGCTCATCGAGCCAGCGCTGCACGTGCGTCACCGACAGGCCGACGTTCGACTGCTGCCCACCGAACTCCTGCTGCAGCCGCAGCACGCCGAAGGTGCTCGGCGGCTCGACGGCGACCCGGTCGCGCGCGACCGTCGCGGTGTCGAACGTGCGCGCGAACTCGCGGGGCGTCACCGCCGCGAGCGCGCCCACCGAGAGCCCCGACGCGAGCCGGCCGGTCACTTTCGCCGCGGACACGATCGTCGTGTTCGTGGGCGCGTCCACGAAGTCGCCCTCGGCCGACCCACGCGGCGCCGCGCCGATGCGGCGGCTGTAGAACCAGCTCGGGCGCCCGATGAAGCTCTGCCCGCGCCCGGTCAGCAGCTCGTTCCCTTCGATGAAGAACGGGCGGCGCTCCTCGAACACCGTCTCGAACGCCGTGAGGTTCACCACGGCGGGGTCGGCCTCCACCTGGCCGAAGTCCGGGTTGATCGTCGCGTCCAGCGTCAGGTTGGGGCCGAGTCCGAGCTTGAGGTCGCCGCCGGCTCGCGCGTCGGCGCGGTCGTCGAACGGATTCATGGCGTCCACGTTCGCGCGGTAGGTGAGATCGGCGGCGACGTACGGCATGAGCTCGAGCCGCCGCGCGGGCGGAATGCCGGCAATGCCCTCGAGCCGGCCGAAGTGCGACGCGAACCCGGCGGCCGAGACGGGGATGAGCACCCACTGAATGCGCTCGGACCTGTCGGCGATGTTGCGCGTGAGCTCGAGTCCCCACGTCTGCTCGGACGCCGCGTTGAAGCGGAGCTGCGAGAAGGGGATGCGCATCTCGGCCGTCCACCCCTCGGCGTCGATGCGCGTGCGCGCGGTCCAGATGGGATCGAACTGCGCCTCGCGGCCGCTGTCCTCGCTGTCCTGCGAGTGGTACGCGTCGCCGCGGACGCCGCCTGACGAGACGGAGAAGCTGTACGCGGTGCGCCGGTCGAGATAGGGATCGAGCGAGACCGTGAACACCTCGGCGTCGCTCTCTCCGTCGCGGCGCGTGATGGACGTGCGGATGGCCTGCGGGTCACCGCGCCTGAGTCGCGCGCCGACGTAGAGTCCGTGGTCGTCGTAGAGCAGCCGCACTTCCGTGGCGACGCTGGGCGCCGCTCCTTCGACGGGGATCTTCTGCACGAAATCGGCGATGACCGTCGCCTGTGCCCACGCGTGGTCGCCAAGGTCGCCGTCGATGCGGGGGGCCTCGCCGACGACGCGCGTGGCGCGCGCGGTCTTGGTGGGCGCGCTCTGCGCGAACCCGCACACGGGGACTGCGACGGCAAGCGCGGTGATGAGCGTGCGGCGGATCGAAAGCGGGATCATGTCGGCGTGGTACGCGTCGCGACGTCGTGCGACTGGACGGATTCCAGACCGACGCAATCCTACGCGCGTTCCACTCAGCTCGCGACCTTCACCGCCTGATGGCCCCCGGGAACCAGCCGCCCCGCGATCGACAGGCGGTTCCAGGCGTTGATGGCCGCGATGGCGAGCGTCAGGTCCGCGAGCTCCTTCTCGTTGAAGTGCGGCCGCACCTCCTCGTAGACCGCGTCGGGCACGTGGCCGCTCGCGACCAGCGTCGCGGCCTCGGTCCACGCCAGCGCCGCGCGCTCGCGATCGCCGTAGTACGGACACTCGCGCCACGCGTCGAGCGAGTACAGGCGCTGCTCCTTCTCCCCGAGCGCGCGCAGATCCTTCCAGTGCATGTCCAGACAGTAGGCGCAGCCGTTGACCTGCGAGGCGCGAAGCTGTACCAGCAGCACCAGTGAGCGCTCGAGGCCGCACTGCTGGACGTACTGGTCGAGCGCGTCCATGGCATCGTACGTGCCCGGCGCTGCCTTGGCGTAGTTGAGGCGTGGTCGCATGGCGTGGTTGGTCGGAGATCAGGGGTTCGTCGGCGCCGGCGTCACGAGCGGCGCGTCGTGGTCGCAGGTGAAATACGCGAGGAACTTCACGGGCTCGGTCCGGCTCGCATTGGCCGAGACGGCGTGCAAGTCGTTAGGCGCCTCGTAGAAGCTCTCGCCGGCCCGGGCGATGACCTCGGCGCCGTCGTTCACGCGCACCCGCAGGGCACCCTCGACGACGTAGCCGACCACCGCACAGGGGTGGCGGTGGGGCGGCGAGGATCCGCCCGGCTCGTAGGTGACCTCGACGAGCTTCGCCTCGAGGTGCGCCCCATCCATCCGTGGCAGTGCGTGAGAGAAGACCATGCGCGCCTGCGCGGGCACGGCGCTGCCGAGCACCGGGCGGGCAGCGCCCGGCACGGGCGTCGATACACTCCACGCGAGCGTCACGCCCGCGGTCGCCAGGGCCCAGACGGCCCATTCCCGTCGTGTCGTCATCTCGCTCACTCCGTGCATCAGGGTGATCGGTAGGGTGCTCGGTTGCTTCGTGCCCCACGCTAGCGCATAATGGATCACGCCCACAGATCCATTTTCGACATTTCGCCTGTACCACTTTCATGGCCAAGCGCACGACCTCGCCGGTGCTCGCGCTGCCGCCGCGCGAGCGCGGAACGCCGGCCTACCGCTGGCTGTGCTCCGCCCTGCGCAGCGAGATCCTCGACGGGCAGCTCGCGCGCGGCGCACGACTCCCCGCCACCCGCGACCTCGCTCGCCAGTACGGCCTGTCGCGCGGAACGATCGTCAGCGCGTTCGAGCAGTTGCGCTCCGAGGGCTACGTGGAGGGGACCGTGGGCTCCGGCACGTACGTGAATACCGTGCTGCCCGACCACCTGCTCCAGGTCGCCACCACGGCGAGCGGCGCGCCCCGGGTCCAGCGGAACCGGCCGCGGACGGTCTCCGCGTTCGCCACACGCATCACGCTGTTTCCTCCCGTCCAGCCCGGCGCCACGCGCGCGTTCCGCGCCAACCAGCCGGCGCTCGACCTGTTCCCCACCACCCTGTGGGCGCAGCTCGCGGGCCGCCGGCTCAGACGCGCATCGACCGTGGATCTCCTGGGCTGCGACCCGCTCGGCTACCGGCCGCTGCGGGAAGCGGTCGCCGACTACGTGCGGGTGTCGCGCGGTGTCGACTGCGCCACCGAGCAGGTCGCGATCGTCTCGGGCGTGCAGGAAGCGCTCGATCTCATCGCGCGCCTGGTCGTGAACCCCGGCGATCGCGTGGGCATGGAGAGCCCGGGCTACGCCGGCGCCTCACGCGTGTTCACGGCGCTCGGCGCCAGGATCGCGGCGTTAGGCGTCGATGACGAAGGGCTCCGCGTGCCGAGTGCGGCGGTGCGTGGCGTGCGACTGGTGTACGTGACGCCGGCGCACCAGTTCCCGCTGGGGATGAGCATGAGTCTGGCCCGTCGGCTCGCGCTGCTCGAGTGGGCCCGGCAGTCCGGCGCGCTCCTCTTCGAGGACGATTACGACAGCGAGTTCCGCTACGCCGGCCGCCCCGTGCCCGCGCTTCAGGGGCTCGATCGCCATGGCGTCGTGGTGTTCGCCGGCAGCTTCAGCAAGGTGTTGTTTCCGTCGCTTCGCCTCGGCTACCTGGTCGTCCCGCCCGATCTCGTGGACTACGTCGCCGCCGCGCAATCCATCACGAACCGACACGCCCCGGTGCTCGACCAGGCCGTGCTGAGCGACTTCATCGCCGGCGGCCACTTCGGCCGCCACGTCAGGCGCATGCGCGAGGTATACGCCGAGCGGCTGGGGGTGCTCGTGGACTGCGCGCGGGAGCGACTGACGGGGGTGCTCGAGATCTCGGGGGTGGAGGCCGGCCTGCAGACCGTCGGCTGGTTAGGCGACGGGATCGACGACGAAGCGGTCACCTCGGCCGCCGCGCGGCGCCAGGTGGAGGTGAGGCCTCTCGGTCGCTTCGGCCGCGGCCGGGTGACTCGGCACGGATTGCAGCTCGGGTTCGCGGCGGTGGACGCGACGGAGATCCGGCGCGGCGTCGCGGCGCTGGCGTCGGCGGTCGGCGAGGTGTCGCGGGTGCGTCGTTAGGGGCCGCCGCCCGGCGTGGTCCAGTCGACGAGCACGCGCCCGTCCCTCGCCAGCACGCGGGCGGTGGCGCCGGGCCACGTCCACACGACCGCGGTGTCGCACGTCCGCTCGACGAGGAGCTCCGCGTGCGTGCCCGCCGGGCCGTTCGCCTCGACGACGACCTCCGCCCCGGGCGCCAGCACGCGCTCCGCCGCCCACGGCTGGATGATGAGCGTCACGGGATGCGCGCCGTCGTTCGCGACGTGGGCGCGGTCGGTCACCCGGTCGTTCGTGGCTCGCGTCATTCGCGCCTGGAGGCGCACGACCTACGTGCGGATGCTGTCGGGCGCGCCACGAGCGCCTCGGATCGGTTGGTCATCCATCGTGCTTCCTCATCGGGACCGTGGTCAACGTTAGGCCAATGCGCGACGCGAACGGAACGCCCCGTGCAGCAACGATACGCTCGCATTCCCGAAAACCACGCGGAGGACGATCATGGCGAGAGCACGCGGCAGCGGCGACAAGCGGGGTGTACGACGCGACGGGCCCGCTGGCGCCTCCATCGGCCCTACCACAGTGACACGGCCGGGCGAGCGGCGGAAGAGTGGACAGCAGTCGGGCTCGACGCGCCCCGCGGTGCGGACGGGCGCCGTGAAGCGGGCCCCGAAGAAGGGTGACGTGCCTCCGAAGGGCACCGCTCGACCCGGGGTCCCGAAGAGAGCGCGTCCCGCGAAATCCGGCGGAGTTCGACCGTTGCGGTCCCGCAAGGGCTGACCGAGCGTCGACCGCCCCGGCGGCTTACCCGGGCCCGCGACGCTTCGTCCTGTCGTCCCCTTCGGGCCCGCTCGGCTCGGCGTGGCATGACGGCTGCCCGGCATTGACGTTAGGAATGCGGAGGACGTCATCCGGCAGCCGACGTGCCAGCGGGTCGAGCACACGAGCGATGACCGCGGGCCGCGCGAGGGTCTGCTCCTTGCTCCGGTGACCGAAGCGCGTCGCGCGCGTTCTGGCGCGGCGAAGCTCGACTGTGAGCGGCGAACCAGGAGGAGACTTCATGTCGGAACGGAGGAAACCGCACAACGGCCGCGATCGATCCGGACACTTCAGGGTCAAACAGGCCGACATCGAGGATCTGCGCACCGATCCAGGCGGCGAGGACTTCGTACAGGATGACGTCCGGCTGGGCGGCGCGATCGCGGATATCGGGCCCCAGGCAGGTCGGCGTGGCGAGGAGATCGGCGACCTCGTCGAGACGAATCGGGAGGACGTCGCGCGATTGACCGGCCAGGATTCTTCGAAGCGTCGGCGGCGTTGATCGCGCGATCGACGTCGACACTCCGCACCGGAAGGAGGGCACGCCATGGCAGCCCAGCAACGCAACATGGAAGGCGACAACGAGCAGCGCCGGCGGGCGGCTCGCGAGGCTCGGGCGCAGGGAAAGCGGCCGAGCGAGGTGGGTGCGACCCTCGGCGCGAGCAAGCAGCGCAAGGAAGCGAAACCTAACGCGTCACACCAGGAGCGGCTGGAGACCAGGCGCCAGGGCAAGCGGGGCGCCGGCACGAGTGGCAAGCCGCGCCCGGGCAATCGCGACACCGACCCGAAGCGAACGGATCGCTGGGAGTAGCGCGCGCGAGCCGGCGCCACGGATCACCGATCGCCACGCGGCGGCAACGGGAGACGCTCGGCGTCGGCAGCCGCTCCGCGTTCGAGGGCCTCGCCCCCCTCCGCCGCCCGAAGCGCATGCTCGGCCAGCGCCAACTCGAGCTCCGCGGCGAACTCCGCGCCGGCGGCGCGGTCCGCTCGCCGCAGGCGGAGCGAGAGCTCCGCCGGATGATCGAGGCTCATCCCGGCCTCGCCCGCCACCTCCTCGAACGCGCGAAGGTCGGCGGCCGTCAACACGAGATAGGGGTCGGGCGGCCAGCGCCACCGCCAGCGGACGTTCGCGCTCGCGAGGGCGCGCAGTGGAACGACGACCTCCCGCACCGGCGCGAGCTCGTGATCCGTGCGGATCTCCTTGCCGACGCGTTGGGTGGCACGGGCCAGGCGCCATTGGATGTGGAGTCGATCACGGTCGAGGCGGAGAAGGCCGTGAATCGTTTCCGTCGTGGAGGTGATCTCGCGACCACCGACCACGTCCTCCGATCGGCGGAGCACGAACGGCAGCGCGGCGGAATGAGGCATGGGTGGGGCCAGGGCAGAACGGCCGATGGGGCGGGCGCAGTCGGTGACTCGCCCGGACGCACTGCAACCTAACGTCATGGCGGGGCCGGGCTAGGCGAGCAGCCTGGTCACATGTGGCACCGTGCTGACCTGATGCATGAGCCCCAGCATGTCCCAGTTGTTCCAGCCTTCGACGATCTTGCCGTCCCGGACCCGCACCATCGACATTCCGGTGGCCGTCACCTGCCTGCCCGTGGGACACGGCACCCTCGGCGAGCATCTCGTCGATGCCGCTGAGTCGCCCCTTGTTCCATACCTCGTCGAACCAGCGACGGACGAATTCGACACACTCTCGGTGGCCATGGACCCTCCTTCCCAGGGCACGCGCCCTGGACTGTCCTGACGCCGAGGGGGTTCAGCCCCGCGTCGCGCCTCGGCCGACTGCCTAACGCGGATGTCGCGGCACACGCCTCCGCGTCGCGTATCTCACGATCGGGGATGCGTCGACCCCGATCGGCTGCCCGTCCGCCGCGGCGCCTCTTCAGACCGCTCGTGGCGAATGCCGATCGAGGAACTCTCGCACCACGCCCGGCATCGGGCCGGCGAGCCGCGCCGCGAGGTCTGCAATCTCGTCATGCACCGCCGTCAGTGCGAGCCGCCTGCGCGACTGCCGCCGGTAGTCCTCCCCCACCTCCAGCGCCATGATGACCGCGTCGGCGGCGAGCGCGAGCGCGATGACGCGCTCCCACGTCAGCGTCGGATCGCGCCACACCCTGCTGTACCGTGCTCTGCCGGCCACAGCGGTTGCAGATGGCGGTCGGGTCCCACGGGTCGGGGGTCGATCGGTACCGCGATGAGCTCGTCTTCCACGGGGCACCTCGATGCGTGAGGGACCGGCCTGCCGCTCAATCGCCAGAGGTCACGCACCGCCATCGTGCGTGCTCGTACAGGCACGTCATCCCCGTGCCCTCCGTCGAGGGGATGTCCACCGCGTCGTGCCGGAGCACGATGCTGCTGTCGCCCATCGGGTCCTTGTCCAGATCGAGCACCCGCTCGCCGCGACGCGACGTGCGCAGGTAGAAGCCGAGATGTTCGCCGAACGTCGTGAGGACGGAACGCTGATAGCCGCCCCGGCGGGCGAGGAAGGCGAGAACGACTTGCGCGCTGTCCGCCGGTCCCGGCCGGACGATCTGGACGGCGTAGTCCGTCCGTCCGTCGCCGTCGAAGTCGCCCGACACCCACTCGGGTGAGCGGCGACGCCCCGGCTCGGCGACCAACTCGGGCTGCACTCTGGGATCGAGCCGTGCGAACCGCCAGCCGGGGTAGGTCGCCGTGAGTTGAGCGCGAACGGCCGCGGGAAGCTCGGGTGCGGAGCTCGACCGCGCGGGTGCGGCAGCCATGAGGGCGACCGCGAGCGCGAGCGCCGCGAACGTCAGGAACGATGGAATGCGTGGCATCATCACACTGCCCGTACCGAGTGAGGCCGTCCCAAGATACCCCGCGCGCGCGGCGTGTCACCACGCGCGCCGACTCACGCGAGCCCATCCCGTCGAGCGGCGCGCGGCGCCGATGGAGTTGCCGCTGCGCTGCCATCACCTCGCGGCCGGCGAAACCTCCCGCGGCGCAAGCGGCAACGCTCGCGTCGCCAGCCGCGCGCTGGAATCCCAGCGAATCCGGTAGAGCAGCGCCCGATCATCCTCGTACAGCCGCTCGTACCACTCGGCCGCCGTGCGGGCGTTCGTGAGGGCGTAGCTCTCCCAGGTGACGCCCGGGTCATAGCGGTTCGCCCGCAGGAACCCCTTGTCGATGAGGATGTGCGTGATGCCGAGCGAGCGAAGCGCGTCCAGCGCTCGGCGCTCATCCCCGGCCGGCGCGGAGGCGGCGGCACGAACGGCGGGCGAGAAGACCCAGATGCGCGATTCCGTCCCGAAGAAGTGATCGCCCCCGCTCCACGTGAGCACCCGCGCGTCGGGCGGTAGCGTGTGCTGCGCCGCCTGCCACGCCCCGTACGTGGGGACCAGCCGCCGCAGGTACGCGTCGCGTGACTCCGCGCCCACCACGACGAGCGGCACGCCATGCGCGACGTGCGTCAGCCAGCCCGTGCCACCCGACCAGTCGCGCCGCTCGTGCTCGTGCAGCGGCGTGAACGGGGGAAGGTTCAGCAGCAACAGCGCGCCCACGATGGGCACGAATGCGCCGGCGGCGCGAGGTACGGCGGCCGCCGTGAGCGCGGACAGCCGCTCGTAGCCGACGGCGGCGAGCACCGCGAGCGCTGGAGCCACCGCCAGTACCCAACGAAGCTGGAAGCTCGCGATGGGCGACGCCCAGAGCACCACGTACGCGAGCGTGAAGAGCGTCAGCGCGCTCAACGCGCTCACACGCGGGCCGCTCCCGCGACTCACGTCAGCACCGGCGCCGCGCCAGAGCCGTAGCGCGGCTAGCGGGACCAAGGCCAGGAACAGCGGGCCGAGCGCGCCACCATACCGCTCCTCGTGCATGGTCATGTCCCACGGCAGCGTCACCTGATTGACGAACGTCCTCGGACGACCGAACTGGTCGAAGAACCGCTGCAGGCCGGCGCGTGCGACCTCGTCCCACCGAGCCGCTGGCGCACCGAAGATCCCGTACAGCTCCGGGAACACGGGGTTCCCGGTGGTGAGCCACGCGCGAAGGTACCACGGCAGTGGCACCAGCAGGCTGCCGGCGCCTAACAACGCCGCGGTGCATAGCGCCGGGCCGAGGCGGCGGTCGTCGGACCAGCGGATGAGGGCGGTGCCCGCGCACGCGATCGCGAGGACGATCAGCCCGACGTGCTTCGTCGCGAGCGCGAAGCCGAGGTTGAGCGACGCGAGCACCAGCCACTGCGCGCGCCTCGTCTCCCGGTATCGCAGCAGCGCGAGCAGCATCAGCGACACGTGAAAGGTGAACGCGAGATCGACGTACGGCGCGCCGCCTTCCCAGACGACCGTCGGCACGGTGACGAACAGCGCCGCGGCCAGCCACGGCGACGCCGGCCGCGCGTACCGCCGCGTCATGTCGAGCACCACCATCGCCGTGAGCGGCAGCGTGGCGTAATGCAGCAGCGCGGCAGCGTTCGCGCCCCCGAACGCGAGCCCGTAACCGAACCAGAGCTCCCACATCATCGGATAGAGCGAGACGTACTCGTTTCGGAGATCGACGAGACGGCCATGCTCGAGGAATACGTTCGGGAAGTGCAGGTGGAACCACAGCGCGTCGTACTCCGTGACGGGTGCCAGCGCGGCGTAGAGCGCAAAGACGAGCGCGAGGCTCGCCACGAGGAGCCACACGCGGTCGGCGCCGGCGATCGTCCGCCACGCGGCGCTCCGCCCGCCATCGGTGGACCGGGACGGCCGAGCGAGCAGCGACCACGCGAGCCACGCGATCAGCACGCTGGCGACAATCGCGCGGAGGACCCACGGTCGGTACGCGCCCACCGCGGCGAGCGCGAGTCCCAGGTACGCCAGCGCCCCGACACCGATGCCGGCCGCCATTGGAAACCGCTCCATCGCCCCGTCGAGCTCCCATCGCGCGAGGCGAGCGACGGCCAGCCCCACGCCAACGGCTGCGAGCGTGAGCACGCTCGCGCCCATCACCGAGCCCGCGGCGCTCCGCACCGCCTCCTCGAGGAACGGCAGCGAATAGTCGCGAGGCCCATCCAGCACCGGCCACGAGCCGAGACCTCCGGCGGTGACCCGCCAGATTTGCCGATAGTAGAACGCGGTCACGAGCACGAGCCAGGCGGCGCCGAGCAGCGCGACCGTCACCGCACCCGGGGCTGCCGCGGCGCGCAGCCGGGTCATGACAGCGGCGAGCGGCCTAACGCGCGCGCCAGCACGCGACCCAGCCCGCCGGGGCGCCACCCGGTCACCCTGCGCAACACGCGCCGAAGCCGCCCCTCCCCGCGTCGCGCCCGCTCGGCGCGAGCGAGCGCCTCGCGCACACGCGTTCGTGCGGCGATCAGCCACGCGAGCTCGCGCGGGTCGCGCACCTCGGATTCCACACCCTCCCAGTAATGCGCGCCCTGCGTGAGAGCCGCCGCGATGGCCCACGCGCGCCCGCCACGGTCGTTGCACGCGAGCACGAAGCGCTCCAGCCACGGAATCGCGTGGGCAACGCCAGGCCAGCGCGGGAATGGCGAGAGCGCCATCACCTCATCCACGCTCGCGGGGTGCTTTCGCGCGAACTTCACGTCGGCGCGTCCCATCGAGCGGAACTGCCGCAGCCACTCGAGCGGCGACTTCTCGTAGTAGTGGACGCCGACCGCGCTCGGCTCGTAGATGAAGCGAAGCCCCGCCTGCTGCAGCCGGAAGCCGAGCTCGTAGTCTTCGCGGCCGTACCCGGTGAACGCCGGCTCGAAGCCGCCCACGTCGGCGAGCCGCGCCCTCGCGACCGACACGTTGCCCGTCACGAAGTCGCGGAAGGTGGCGCGGTGGCTCCGTGACGCCATCTCGCGCAGCTCGTCGTCCCACCACTCGCGTACCATTCGGCGGTGGGCCGCCTCCTCCGGCCAGGGCGCCAGCGGGAGTGCGCCCGTCACCACCGCGTCGTCACGCTCGCCGTGATGGCGCATGTGCGCCGCGAGCAGTCCCGGCGCGGCGGCAATGTCGTCGTCGAGCATGACCACCACCCGGCCGAGCGCCGCCTCGATCCCGCGGTTCCGGGCACGCCCCTGCCCCTGGCGGGGCTGCTCGATCAGACGGAGTGCGCAGCGTGCGTCGTGCGACAGCTCGGCGATCAGCGCCCGGGTCTCCGGGTCGGGACCGTCGCACACCACGATGATCTCCGCCCGCGTGAGGTCGTAGTCCTGCCGCAGCACCGTGTCGAGCGTCCGGCACAAGGTTGCGGCGCGGCAGCACGTCGGGATCACGACGCTGAGCTCGAGCGGCTCCGTCACCGCACGCGGTCCTCCGGTTCGGCGTCGCGCCGCGCGAGCGGGGTCACGGCCGGCCGCGATCTCGCAACGGCGTCGGCACGAGCGGCGCGGCGGCGCGCGGCCGCGTACGCGACGGGCCCCCAGAGCGACCCGGCCAGCTCGGCGAGCACGAGCCGCGGCGGCAGCTCACCACGTTCGCCGCGCAGCGCGCTCGGAAGCCGGCGTGCGTGAAACCGAAGCGTGTCGAGCGCGAAGCGGAACGCGTCACGGTCGCGATACCGGGTCACGCGATGCGTCCAGAACGCGTACACGCCGACGCCGTAGCCGAAGAGCTGACGCCGGAGCGCGTCGACCGTGCGCCGGTGGCGGTGACGGACCACCGCCCGCGGCTCGTACACGAGACACAGGCCCGCGTCGATCATGCGCGCGAACATCTCGGTGTCACCGCCGCTGTGCGTCGCCGTGCCCGCGTCGAACGCTTCGTCGAAGGGGCCCACGATGTCGAGCGCCTCGCGGCGGAACGCCATGTTCGCACCCGCACCGACGTGCCCGGCGCTCGACGGTGGGAACGGGCGACGGAAGACGCGCCGCTCGTCGCGGGGCCGCGTCCGCGTCATTCGTTCCAGGTACTGCTCGAACAGCCGTTGCGCACTCGTCTCGAGCTCCAGCGGCAGTATCGCGCCCGCCATCCCGGCCACTCCGGGTTCGGCGAGCGTCGCCAGCACGACCGCCGCCCAGTCGATGGCCGGAACGGCGTCGTCGTCGGTGAACGCGATCGACGCGGCGCGCGCGGCGGCGAGCCCCGCGTTGCGCGCGCGATCGAGTCCGGGGCGCGGCTCGAGGACGTATCGAACGCCGGCCTCGTCGACGACGCGGCGCGTGTCACCGGTGCGCGGCGCGTTGTCCACGACGATGACGTCCAGCTCGCGCACCGTCTGCTCGGTGAGCGCGCGAAGGCAGCGCTCGAGATCATTCGGGCGCTCACGCGTGCAGACGACGACCGAGAGTCGGGGCGCCGCGATCATCGGCGCGCGCCCGGGCGCGAGTGCCGTCCGGCCCTGAAGCGCTCTACTCGGCGCCGTGAGAATTCGGCGTGCGACTGCAGCGCCGCGACCACGCGCGCCGCGAGCTGGCGGTCGGCCTCTCCCGTGAACCGAACGCCACTCGGAAGCCCCGCGACCGCCCGGCCCGCGCTCCGGGCGATGACATCGCGGAGTCGGGTCGTGCTTACCGTGCGCCCGCGATGCGCGAACGCCGTCGTCGTCACGGCCCGTCCGGCGAACGTGATGCCGAGCTGCACGCCGCTCGCGTCGCCCGCGTGCGTGAACGACGCGAGCGGCACTGCCAGGTCGACGAGATGCTCGATGAGCTCGCGTGGAGATCGATCGTGCTTGTGGATCGACCGCCGCGCCGCACGCGGCGGCGGCACGCTGGCGCCGAAGCTCCGCGCCGCGTCCTCGGCGATCACCCGGGCTCGACCATAACAGTCCCGCCCGCGGAACAATCCGCCCATCTCCGCGAGCACGAGGCGCGCCGACAGGTCGCGATCGACGAGCGACCGCAGCAGACGCCGAAGGTGCCACGTGCCGAGCAGCCAGTGCACGAGGACGGCGAACTGCATGCGCTCTTCGGGATAGATGAGCCGGTTTCGCTCCACGTAGGACCGCATCGCCGTGCCCCAGTCGCCGAGCTGCTCCCGGAGCTCGGGCAGCTCGCGCCGGTGTTGATGCCGGACCAGGGCGCGCGGCTCGTACACGAGCGTCCCGCCCGCCTTGATGACGCGGAAGAACATGTCCAGATCGCCGCCGCCGTTCGTGACCGTTCCCAGGTCGAGCGCCGGATCGAACCCGCCGATGGTCGCCAGCACCGAGCGACGGAATGCCATGTTCGCGCCGGTGCCGAGCCGCCCCGTATTTCCGTGACGGAGCGCGATCGCGTGCGGGCCCGGAATGGGGTCCTCGCACCAGCGCCGCTCGAAGCCCCGTCCAAACCCGCGGTAGTGCTCGAACAGCACCTGTGCCTCGGTCTCCAGCTCCAGCGGCATGACGAGCCCGGTCACGGCGTGCACCTCGGGGCTGGCGTCCAGCACGCTCGCGATCGCGCGCGTCCATCCCGGGTCTACCAGCACGTCATCGTCGGTGAACGCAACGATCTCGCGCGTCGACGCGACGATCGCGCGATTTCGAGCGCGATCCAGCCCGCACCCCGGCTCATGGAGGTAACGCACGCCCTCGCGCGCCCGCACGATCTTCTCGACGATGCCGCGGCACGGTGAATTGTCCACCACGATCACCTCGACGCCCGGATGGTCGAGGCGGCGAATCGCATCGAGGCAGCGCGGAAGGGTATCGGGCCTGCCGCGTGTACACACGGCCACCGTCACGCCCGTCAGCGGCCCGTGGCCGGCCGCGGGTGGGCGCGCCAGCCGTTCGGGCTCGAGCGGAAGGGCGTCGAGCGGTGCCTCGATGGCCTGTCGAACGGCGGCGCGCACGATCGAAGGCGCCAGGCGTTCGACGATCGATGCGCTGATGGTCGAAGCGCTGCACCGGCCCTCGATGAGGGGCGCCGACACGACGCCGACCGGCTCGCCGTGCAGGCGGACCAGGGCGTGGACCGAGCGGTAGCCCGGCGCGACGACGTCACCGAGCGGATCGGCGAGCTCGATGTCGACGCAGCGCGTGGGAATGCGGACCGCCTCGAGCCCGCGCCGCCATTCCCGCGAGAAATCCATCAGCCCGCTCGCGCCGCGGCCTCGTAGGCGTCCAGTACGCTGTTCACTTCGCCCGTCATCCGCACCTCCCCGTTCTCCATCCACACGACACGCGAGCACATCTGTCGGACCGTCCCCAGGTCGTGCGACACGACGATCAACGTCCCGCCGGCCGCGTGATAGCGAGCAAGCCGCGTTAGGCACCGCTCGCGGAACGACTCGTCGCCGACGGCCAGCACCTCATCGAGCAGCAGGATGTCGGGGTCGGCGCAGATCGCTACTGCAAACGCAAGCCGCGTGCGCATTCCCGAGGAGTAGTACTTCACCGGGACGTGCACGAAGTCCCCGATGTCGGCGAACGCCACGACCTCGGGATACCGCTCCGCGATCTCCCGGCGGCTGAAGCCGAGCGCGGCGGCGTACAGTTCGACGTTCTCCGCCCCGGTGAGCTCGGGTTGGAACGTCGCGCCGAGCTCGAGCACGGCGACGAGCCGGCCGCGCACGACGATGCGCCCCTCCGTGGGCGGGTAGATGCCCGCCATGAGCCGGAGTGCCGTGCTCTTGCCCGACCCGTTCGCGCCGACGAGCGCGATGGACTCGCCACGGGCGACGCAGAGATCGAGTCGGTTGATCTGAAAGCTCGCGGTCCGGCTCGGCGGCGGCCGGCGAAGGATGGTACGCAAAGCAAATTCCTGCAGCGTCGTCGTGCGGTGCTCGTACAGATAGAAGTGCTTCACCACACCCACACACTCGACGGCCGTCGCGCCAGCCGACGGGGCCGCGCGTGCGCCGTTTCCGGCATGCTCCCCGTCAGATGATCTCCGCAAAGAGCGCTCGCTGACGGTGGAAGAGGGCGGTGCCGACGCCACAGACCAGGAGCGAGACCACGGCGGTGCTGGCCAGCAGCGCCAGGCTCGGGAGCCGGCCCTCGTACAGGATCTCGTGGTAGAGCGTCAGCACCGCCGCGACCGGGTTGAACAGATAGACCGTGTGGAATCGCTCGGGCACGAGCGACAGCGGATAGAACACGGGTGAGAGATAGCCCAGCATCATCAGGGCGACCGGTATCGCGTGCTGCACGTCCTTGAAGAACACCGCCGCGGCGGCGATGGGCATCGCGAGTCCGATGGTCAGCAGCACGTGGATCGCGATGACGAGCGGCAGGAGCGCGGTGCCGGGGGGAATGCCGCCATGGTGAAACACCGCCAGCACCGCCACGACGAGGGCGAGCTCGGCCGTATACTCGACGAGCCGGGCGAGTACTGAGCTCAGCACGAGGATCTCGGCCGGGAAGGCCAGGCTTCGCGTCATGTACGAGTGATCGGTGATCACTCCCGCGCTCGTGCCCACCGTGTGCTGGATGAACACCCACGCGAAGTAGCCGCTCACGAGGAACGCCCAGTAGTCGGGGACGCCGATGCGGATGATGTACCGGAACACGGCGACGAGAATGACGATCGTCGCGAGCGGGTTCAGCAGCGTCCAGAGGAAGCCGAGCGCCGAGCGCTGATAGCGCATCTTGAGGTTGCGCACGACCAGGCGCGACAGCAGTTCGCGATGTCGCCAGAGGTCCGGCAGCACCGGGGAGCGGTGGCCGGCAGCATCGTAGACGGTCTCCACGGGGATGGTTCGGACGTGAGGAGGCGCGACGGGCCCGCCGGAGTGCCCGGTATCGGTGAGCTGGCGGCGAGTCACATGCGAGCTCGAGCTACTGCGAGGAGCGCGCCAGACCCGTCGCGAAGCCCCTCACGTCTTCACGTCTGGGCGGGCTCGGCCCGGGGCCGGCTACGCTTCGCCCGAGCTCCGCGGGGGGGAGCCGCGCGAGGTGCGGCCGCGCGGCCGCCGCCATCCGCGGCGCGTCAGGCGCGGCGTCACGTTAGGCCGCGGCTCATCGCCCCCTGAACTCGATTCGTCAGCCCTCGCGCAGCGCCACGTTCGGCTGAACGCTCGCCGCCCGGCGCGCGGGAAGCCAGGAGGCGAGCGCCGCGATGGCGAAGAAGACGACCACCATCGTCGCGAACGTCAGGGGGTCGGTGGGCGTGACGCCCACCAGCAGCTTCGTCATCGCCCGGGTCAACAGCAGTGCCGCGACGAGGCCGAGCACGACGCCGAAGGCGCTCAAGCTCAGCCCCTGCCCCACGACCATTCGGAAGATGCCCGACGGCTGCGCGCCGAACGCCATGCGCACGCCGATCTCCGGGACGCGCTGACGCACGAGGCTCGAGAGCACGCCGTACAATCCGATCGCGGCCAGCGTCGCCGCGAGACCGGCGAACACCGCGATCAACGCGAGCGCGAATCGCGTGGGGGCCATGGCCCGATCGACGTAATCCGTCAGCGGCTTCATGTCCGTGACGAGGATCTGTGGATCGAGCTGCGTCAGCGCCGAGCGCACCGGGCCTTCGAGCGCCGCCGGGTCGCCGTCCGTGCGCACGATCCAGGCACCGGCACTGCTGCGCTGCGCGCCGTTGCTGAAGTAGATCGACTCCTTCTCGTCGCCCACGAGCACCGTGTGACGCTGGTGGGCGACGACGCCGATCACCTCGAACGTTTCCGGCTCCGGCGTCGAGATGCGCGCCAGGAGATGCTTGCCCACCGCCGACTCGTTGGGGAACGCCATCGCGGCCACGCGGTCGTCGATCACGATCGTCTTCGCGTTCGGCACGTCGTCCTGCGCGCCGAAGGTGCGGCCCGCGATCAGTCGGCCGCGCAGCGCCTCGAAGTAGCCCGGCATCACCACGTGGAACTGGCCCTGCCGGAACTTCGTCGGATCGCCGATCGCGGCGTCGGTGCCCCATCTCCCGCTGGACGGGCGATTCTCCAGCGGCAGCACCGCGGCGGCGGTCACTGCCCGCACGCCCGGCACGGCGCCGAGTCGCTCGCGAATGAGCGCGATCTTCGCGGTCGCCTCGGCCTCCGAGCGAAAGCGCATGTTCCCCAGGCGCATCGTGAGCAGTCCGCTCGCGTTGAACCCCGGGTCCACGTGCTGGAGGGCGACGGCGCTCCGGATCATCAGCCCGCAGCCGACCAGCAGCACGAACGACAGCGCGACCTCCGTCATCACCACCGACTTCCGCAGGAGTGTGCCGGGTCCGCCGGTGGCGCCACGGCCGCCGGCGCGCAGTGCGTCGGAGAGATTCGGGCGCGACGCTCGGAGTGCCGGCGCCAGTCCGAAGAGGACGGCCGACACGACGCACGCGGCCAGCGCGAACGCGAGCACCACCGGGTCTATCGACACCGATGCGATACGCGGCAGGTCGGGCGGGGCGAGCGCGAGCAGGAGGCGGATGCCGACGTAGGCGAGGCCCAGTCCCAGCAGACTGCCGGCGCCGGCCAGCACGAGACTCTCCGCGAGCAGCTGTCGGGTGAGCGCCCACTGCGAGCCGCCCAACGCCGCGCGGACCGCCAGCTCGCGGTCGCGTGCCGAGACGCGCACCAGCAGCAGGTTGGCCACGTTGGCGCAGGCGATGAGCAGCACGAAGACCACCGCGCCCATGAGCGCGCGAATCGTGGGTTTCACGCTGGAGATGATGTTCTCCTTCATCGACTCGACGCGGAAATGCAGGTCCACCGACTGCTTCATCGGGAAGCGCTCGCGAAGGTCCGCCGCGATGCGCTCCACCTGCTGCTGCGCCGCGGCGAGCGACGTGGTCGGTTTCATGCGGCCGACCACGAGGCAACACACGTTGTTGCGCGCGACGTCGGCGGCGAAGTCGAAGCGCATCGCCAGCCACACGTCGGGGAGGCGTTCCACGTTCGCCGCGGGGGGAAAGAGCAGCTCGACGCCGGGCGCGAGCACGCCGACCACCTGCACGGGGCCGAAGCCGATCTGGATGTTCTTGCCGATGATGGACGGGTCGGCGCCGTACTGCCGCCGCCAGAAGCCGTCGCTCAGCACCGCGATCTGCGGCAGACGTTGCGGCGGCGGCCCCGCCGGCGGGGCCTGCGGCCCGCCCACGACGCCCTCGGGCAGCTGCGGCGGGCGCGGCTGCGGGCGTCCGTCGTCGTCGGTGAACCCCCGCCCCCGCGCGACCTTCACGCCGAGCACGGAGAACACGTTAGGCGTCACGGCGGCGGTCTGGATCTGCTGCGGCGGCGCCCCGTCGACGATCAGCGGCGCGGGGTTCGTGCGCAGGGCAGCGATGCCGTCGTACAGCGTCGCCTGATCCATCAAGTCTTTCAGGTCGCCCGGCGCGAAGGGCCAGTCGTACACTTGCCGCGTTCGAAGCTCGCCCCAGATGATCGTGAGGCGCTCCGGATGCTCGTACGGCAGCGGCCGGAGCAGCACCGTGTTCACGACGCTGAAGATGGCGGTCGTCGCGCCGATGCCGAGCGCCAGCGTGACGATCGCGGTCACCGCGAATGCCGGATTCTTGCGCAGCGTGCGGGCGGCGAAAGCGACGTCTCTGGCGAACATTCGCATGGTGTGACTCCGGGCCCGATGAGCGCCCGCCGGCTCAAGTGCGGCGGGCGGGTCAATAACTCACTCGCGCTCCACGGCTGTCAACGTCCGGGTGGGCCTGCCTGCTCACGTCACCGCCCGTTCAGCGCCGTGCGAACTTGAGGTGCGTCACCTGAGGGGCGGCGACCGTCCGCACGAGCTCGAGCCCGTGCAGGTCGTCGCCGACATCCTCGAACAGCCGCTCGCCGCTGCCGAGGAGCGTCGGCACGAGACTGATCTCCATCTCGTCCACGAGGCCGGCCGCGAGATACTGCCGTGCGGCGTTCGCCCCGCCGGCGAGCGAGACGTCCCGACCGCCGGCCGCGCGCCGCGCCCGGTCGAGCGCCGCCTCGATGCCGTCGGTGACGAACGTGAAGGTCGTCCCGCCCTTGAGCGCGAGCGGCTCGCGCGCGTGATGCGTGAGCACGAACACCGGGTGGTGGAACGGCGGGTTGGTGCCCCACCAACCGTTCCACGGCTTCGCGGCGTCCCACGGGCCGGGGTGGCCGCCGAACATGTTGCGCCCCATCACGGTGGCGCCGATGTTGGCGAGCGACTCCTCGACGACCCGCGTGCTCTCGTTGACCTCGCCACCGTCCAGGCCGTGCATCGCTCGCCAGGCTGCGAGTGGAAACACCCACTCGTGCAGACGCATGCCCCCGATTCCAAGGGGGTTGTCCACGCTCTGGCTTGGACCGGCAACGAATCCGTCGAGTGACATCGAGATCCTGAGGCGCAGCTTCGACACGTCCTGTCTCCCCCGTACATAAAAGGTTGACCGCCCAACCCGTCGGCCGCAGCGGAGGTCACGACTCCGCGATGCCCCGCTCCGGATCGGGCCGCCGAGCGCCGTACGTGAACCCGGTGAGTCTGCGTGCGCAACCCAGCCGCTCGAAGAATCCGATGGCCTCCGGCTGGGCGCCGAAGAACACTATCCCGCGCGGCGCGTGCGCGAGCGATCGATCCATGAGCGCCCGCCCAATACCCCTGTTGGTGATGCGCTCGAGCGCCGCACCCGCACGGACACGATCATACGTCCGGGGCCACACCCGCTGTGCGAGCGCGAGGAACGCGTCCACCGCGAACCCGGCATCATCATGCCGAATGCCGGACATGGAAGGCACTCGCGTTTGTCTGCCTAACGCCACTTGCCCCGGTCGGCGATGCGCACACCTGGCCACCGCGGGCCGTCCGTGCCAGGCGGTACGGAACGCCACCATTGACTTACGACAATACCTCGCGGTACACTAGTGTCGAAAGCCGACAATAGCACCGCACGCGGGGACAACGATGCCACGCCCACAGACCGACCTCCTTCGCGGCACCCTCGATCTCCTGATCCTCAAGACGCTCGCCGCCGCGCCGTTGCACGGCTGGGCGCTCAGCCAGCGGATCCAGCAGCAGTCCGAGAACCTCCTGCGGGTGGGCCAGGGGTCGCTCTACCCCGCCCTGCAGCGCCTCGAGCAGCAGGGCTGGATCGAGAGCGAGTGGCGCGCCACGGAACAGAATCGCCCGGCAAGGTTCTACACGCTCACTGCGTCGGGGCGCCGAGCGCTCACCGCGGAGACCCGGAGCTGGCGCCAGTACGTGCGCGCGGTGGACCTCATCCTCGGGAGCGCCTGAAATGACCCGCGCCCAGCCTTCGCGGATGGACCGCCTTCGCGCCTGGCGACGGAGGCTCCGTGCGCTGCTGCGCCGCACGGGCGCGGAGCGCGCGATGTCCGACGAGCTCGCGTTCCACCTCGACATGGAGACGGAGCAGAACATCCGCGCCGGGATGGACCCCGCGGCGGCGCGCCGAGCCGCGGTGCTCGCCTTCGGTGGTGTGGATCGCTTCGCGGAGGAGGTGCGCGACGCGAGGAACATCGGCTGGCTCGAGGATCTGATGCAGGACCTCCGACACGCGGCGCGCGCGTTCCGGCGATCACCAGGTTACACGGCTGCGGCCATCGCCGCCCTCGCCCTCGGCATCGGAGCCAACACCGCGGTGTTCGCGGTCGTACACGCCGTCGTCATCGCGCCCCTTCCATACGCGGAGCCGGACCGACTCGTCCGACTGTGGGAGCGCAACCCCACGCAGCGCATCGAGCACTCCACCGTCTCGCCTGGCACCTTCATGGACCTGCGAGAGCGAAGCCGCACGCTCGAGCGAATCGCCCTCCTCGGCGGGCGCGACTTCCTGCTCTCGGATGCACCGGAGAGCTGGGAGTCGCGCGCCGCGGCGGTATCGCCGGCGCTCTTCGGGATGCTCGGCATTCGACCGATCGTGGGCCGCGCGTTTCCACCGGATGATGGCCGGACGCCGTCTTCCGGCTCGCTCAACGAGATCGTGATCGGCTACCGGATGTGGCAGCAACGATTCGGCGGCAACCCGAACGTCCTGGGGCGCACCATCCGGATGGATTACCGGTGGACGTACACCATCGTCGGCGTGATGCCGCCCGGCTTCGCGTTCCCCGAGGGCGCCGAGCTCTGGACCCCGCTCGTCTACGCACGCGCCCTCTCGCCGACCGAACGGCAATACCGCTACTATGGCGCCATCGCGACGCTGCGGCCCGGCGTGACGCTGGAGCAGGCGGCGCACGACGCGGCCGCGATCGCGTCGCAGCTCGAGGCCGAGCATCCGGCCTCGAACGCGGGCTGGTCCGTGCAGATGGCGCGACTCGACCGGAGCATCCTCGGAGACACGCGCCCCACGCTGCTGGTCCTGCTCGGCCTGGCCGGGTGCGTGCTGCTCATCGCGTGCGGCAATGTCGCGACCCTCGCCGTCGCGCGCGCCACCGCGCGCCGGCACGAGACGGCGGTGCGCGTGGCGTTAGGCGCCGGGATGCCCCGGCTGCTCCGGCAGTGGGCCGCCGAAGGCCTCCTCCTCGCGGTGCTCGGCGGCGCTGCCGGTCTGGTGGTGGGATACTGGAGCAACCGGCTGCTCCTCGCCATCGCGCCCGCCGACATCCCGCGGCTCGACGAGGTGGCGTTCGGCGGCCCGGTCCTGGCCTTCCTGCTGCTCGTGACGTGCGCCACCGGCGTGCTCGTCGGCCTCGCGCCCGCGCTTCGTGCGCGCGACACCAATCCGCTGGACGCGATGCGCAGTCGAACCGGCGCCGCCGGCTCGGCGAGCCCGCGCACGCGCGAGTGGCTCGTGGGCGCGCAGGTCGCGCTCACCTTCGTGCTCGTCGTCGCGTCGGCGCTGCTGCTTCGGAGCTTCGAGAACCTTCGCTCGACTGATCTCGGATTCCGGCGCCACGATATCCTCTCGGCCGAGCTCCGGATACCGGGCGGACGGTTCTCCGGCCCGAGTCGCTGGACCGAGCGAGTCGAGTACTACGATCGGCTGATCGCGGATCTGAACCAGCTCTCCGGCATCCGCTCCGTGGCGGGAACCACCACCATCCCGCTCACCGGAGAGCTCGGATCGGGGAGCATGTGGCGAACCGATGCGCCGGGCGCCCACGACAGTCGCCCGCCGACCTCGGCGGCCGATCAGTGGAGAGCCGCGATCCAGATCGTGACCCCTCGCTACTTCGAGACGATGGGTATACCCATCCTGCGTGGCCGGCCCTTCGACGCCGCCGATCGGTTCACCCGGCTCGATCCGGCGGATCCCGACGGTTCGCGGCTGCCGGGGGTCGCGATCATCAACGAGGCCATGGCGAATCGCTTCTGGCCCGACGGCGACCCGTTAGGCACCAGGATCTTCCTCTTCGACGATCGGAGCTTCGCCGCGTACCGCACCGTCGTGGGCGTGGTCCGCGACGTCCGGGCCGAGTCGGTGGATGCCGCCGCGTTGCCGACGGTGTTCCTGCCCTTCGGGCAGCACCCCGGCCGAGGGCTGTCGCTGGTCCTGCGGTCGGGTCTGCCGCCGGCGCAACTCGTGAGCCCCGTGACCGACCGACTGCGCGCGTTCGACGCGGTGATCGGCGGGTCGGGCGTGCGTCCGCTCGACGTCGTGGTGGGCGGTACGCTGTCGCGGCCGCGCTTCACGATGCTGCTGGTGGGCAGCTTCGCGGCGCTGGCGCTCGCCATCGCGGCGGTTGGCGTGTTCGGGATCGTGGGATTTCTCGTGGCGCGTCGGACGCAGGAGATCGGCATCCGGATGGCGCTCGGCGCCAGGCCGGGAAACGTGCTCTGGCTGGTGCTGAGCGAGGGGTTGAGACCGGTGGCGTTAGGCGTCGCCGTGGGCGCACTCGGCGCGGTGGCGGTGGCGCGCGCGATGCAGGCGCTGCTCTATGGTGTGGCGCCGCTCGATGGCGTGAGCTTCGCGACGTCGGCGGCGCTCCTGTTCTTCGCCTCCGTCATCGCGGCGCTGGTGCCGGCGCGGCGGGCGGCTGGGGTGGATCCGCTTCGCTCGTTGCGGAGCGAGTGAGCGTGTGATATTCCACCGGTCGGCCAGCGGTGACGCGCGATGGGGTAATTGGGGTCAGACTCGAATTGAAGCAAAATGCTTCAATTCGAGTCTGACCCCAATTACCCCAATTACCCGAGCTGACCCCAATTACCCGAGCATCGGCTGAATCGTACGCGCCAGCCGCGACGCCGGGTTGTCCTTCTCGCTCACCGGAAGCCCGTCCTCGATGGACCAGATCGCCGACAGCACCGCTTGACTGAACGCCCACGCCAACACGCGCGCGGAATTCAGCTTCGGTCTCGCACTGAACCGTTCGATTCGGGCGCGCACGACGGACGGGACGGCGAACAGGTCCGGCCGCTGGTACGGATTGCGAAGCGCCGCGCCGAGCTCGTATTCGACCTCTCCGACCACCCCTTTCGGATCGGTGGCCAGCCATCCGCGGCTGGCGTCGTAGAGGATGTTGTAGTGGTGAAGGTCCCCGTGCAGCAGCCGAGGCTCGATCTGGGACGCGGCCAGTTCGACGTACAGGTGATGGGCGTGCGCGACGAGCGGCCCGGGAATCCGGTGGTCACCGCTCGCGACGTACCGGTCGAAGCTCCGTCCCCAGTCCTGCACGGTTGGGAACCGCCGCGATGAACCTCGCGGCGTCATTCTACCGAGGACGTCCGCGATGATATCGGTGGCCTCCGCATCTCTGCCGTCGAGCACGAGGTCGACGAGCGGCGTACCCGGCATGGCGCGTTCGAGCAGCAGCACGCCGTCGGCGCGATCGACGACACGGACGACGCCGGCGCCGTCGAACGCGTCGAGGACATCGCCGGCGTGCCATTCATCGCCATCGCGCGCGACCACCTTGAGCACGACGGGCTGCGTGTCGCGCTGTCCGGTGGCGATGAGGGAGCTGGCGGTGGCGAACCGGTCCAGAACGCTCACGCCCCACCCGCGCGCCAATTGGTCGAGTCTCGACTGCACCGACACCTCGGCCATCCCCGGAGCGTGCTGCTGAAGGTTACCCGCGTAGCTCACCCACGTCGGCCGAGCCAACAGGCGCGAAGATGCCGAACGAAGCTATCACCTTCTCGGTGAGAAGCATGATGCATCCCGCATCGGCAGCTGCGGCATGCGTTAGGTCGTCCGCCCCCGCCCGCCACGCGCCAGCCGCCCGATGACGCAGAGACCGTGGCCGTTGCGGAAGTCTGTCGTCCGAACCTCCGCCACTCGGAACCCGTGCTCCGCGAGCAGCGCGGGCAGCGAGCTCTCGAGGGCGAGAAGGCGCGCCGCTGACGGCGGCTCGTAGACGACGTAGGCGAGCCCCCGCGGTGCAAGCAGCTCGACCGCCGCGGACAACGCCGCCGCAGGCGCCGTCCAGAAGGCGTTCACGTTGACGGCGAGGAGCGCCTCGAACGTGCCACGGCCGAGCACGACCGGAGCATCGGTGATCCCGCAATGATGAACGCGGGCATTCCCTCGCTCGACGTGCGCGCGATTGTGCTCGCGCGCGCCGGACCTGAAGCGCCGATCGATCGATCGCGGTCACGGAACCCTGGCGGAGCTGCTCGCAGAGCAGTGTGATCGCGTGCCCGGGCCCGCAGCCGACTTCGAGCACACGGGCAGCCGGCCGAAGCGCCAACTGTGCGACGGCCCATCGAATGCGCTCGGGAACAAGACTCGACATACCTGAGGTGAATGTGGAAGGCGCGCTCGACATGTGACTCATCGCTCGCGTTGAACGACTCGTTAGGTGTCGCGGTGCGTCGTCCCATCCCGCACGGCGCGTTCGAGCGTGACCAGTCGATCCGCGATGTCACGTAGGGATCCAGCCATCGCCGACAGCGTGCGGATGAACCACACGAGCAATGCCAGCGGCAGCCCCCAGACGAAAAGCAGGACGACCAACTCGAGGAAGCCGAAGTTGCCGAAGTTCATGACCGTGTGCCCGTAAGAGATCGTTAGGTGTGCCCCTCGAAACTGCATCCTCGCGCCACCGGCCGCTACTCCCGCTCAGCGCGTGCTCGCAGGAGGTGTCGCTCGCGCCTCGCTGAGCGCCGACTCCAGGCGCCGGATCGATCCGCTCGACGAGCACATGGTACGGCGCTTGAGCAAGCAGGATGACTCCCACCGCGAACATGGCGAGATCGGCCTCGTGCCAGCCTGAGAGTCCGAGGCGCGAGCCGAGCGACGACCCTGCCCAGCCCATCAAAGCGGCGCCAGCGAGACCGAGGATCATGCCTATCTTCGTCATACGCGCTCCTGTTGTTGTCGCGCTTACGCATGAAATCAGGTCGCGAGCGCGTGATCCACTTGGCTCGCGATGGTGGTCCCAAGATACAAATGCGGGCGCGCTACCGGACAGCTCACATGCTGCGCGGCGCGACTCGACAGGTCGTTCGCCCGAAAATGTCGCGATGCGCACCGCCATGCCTCATGGTGCCTGTACCTCGATGAGGGCCGAGGCGGTGGCTTCCGGGAACCGCGTGTGGGCTGCCGTGACCACGGCGCGCCCGGGTGCAAGGGCGCGCACGAGGCCCGCTGGATCGACGGTGGCGATGGCGACGTTGGAGCTCGACCAGCGGCAGTCGCAGGGGCTCCCGATTGAACTCGTCGCCCGAATCCTCACCGTGTCGCTGACCACCACCGTCGGGTTCGCCGGCGTGATAACCACGAACACCAGCGGGTCCGTCGTTATCGACTCGCGCTCACATCCCGACACGCCAATCGCGACGGCGAGGGCCCATCCGGGGCGCAGAGCGCGGAAGCAAGGCAGTATCCGGAGACGCATGAAAGGGAAGACCCTGCTGGCAGCAAGCCGGTCAACCCGGATCGCCCATGCCCAAGGCCCCTCGGCGACCAGGTCGTCGACGCCGCGGTGCTGTGCTACGGCCGCAACGCGCTGAAGACGAAGCCCTGATCCTTCCTCTGCGTGTGGCACTGGAAGCAGGCCGTGCGCGCCCGATCGCCGATCACCCGCACGCGGGTGTCGCCGCGGAACTCCTCGTAGCCCCAGCCGCCGGTGTCGGCGAAGCGCGTGCTGTCCTTGTGCATGACGTCGACGAGCTTGCGCGCGGCTTCCTTGGTGGTGCCGTTCTCCGTGGTCGTTCCGAGCAGGTCGAAGACGATGACCGACCCTTCGGGAAAGCGGCCGGTCTGGTAGCCGCGGAGCGCGAGCTGGTTGACGTAGATGTGGTGGATGCCGGCGCGCGCGTCGGCGTCGCTCTTCGGCGCGGTGAGGGCGGCCTTGACGTTCGCCCAGCGACGATAGCCGTCGGGGTACGGGACTTCGGGAGACTTCGTCCCCGGTGACAGCGTCGCGAGACCGAGGGCGACGAGTGACGCGATGAGGACGGCCGTGGTGTTCATACGTCGGCTCCGGGTCTGTTCGTAGGTCGAGAGACTGGCATCCGGCAGGATGTGCCAGGGGAGGCCGGTAGACCTGACGGGCGGGGGCGAACGGAGCGCCGGAGGGCTCAGCGGTGACTCGAAGACCGGGTTCGCAACGCGAGCGCCACCCGCATCTCACGCCAGGTTTTCGGCGCCTCGTCAGCTCTCTTCCATGGCTTGCATGAAAGGCTTGCATGGAGCGGCGATCCGTCGCCTGCCTAACGCCGGATGTGAGCCGGCATCCACATCTACGGCCAGACCCACGCGCGAAGCACGCTGGGACAGCTGTACCTCCACCGGCACGTCGCCCGCACGGTTGGCCCGCGCCATGCAATCATGATTCGGATGTCGAACCCCGCCATGATCCTGCACCACCTCCGATACATGCCGCGATTCATCGCGCTGGCCGCGGCCGCGGTGCTCGCCGCCTGCGCCGGTCGAGAGTCGGCCCCCGCGCGAGACACCGCGCGTGCGGACGCTAGCCGAGCGTGCGATGTTGCAGGCGCTCGCGAGGTCGTCGAGCGCTTCGGCGAGCGCTTGCGCGACGTGTCGCTCCTGGCACCCGACAGCGACGTCACGAGCCAGATCCGCGAGGCGTACGCACCGTTCGTGACCGCGAGCCTCGTCGATGCGTGGATCGCCCGGCCGGACAGCGCGCCGGGGCGGCGCGTGTCCAGCCCGTGGCCGGAGCGCATCGAGATCGACTCCGTCACGCCGGCCGAGCCGGGAGCGTGCCGAGTCGCGGGCGAGGTGGTCTACGTGACCAGCGTGGAGGAGACGCAGGGCGGAGCTGCGGCGCGAGAGCGCGTCGTGCTTCGCGTCGCGAGCGACAGTGGCTGGCGCATCAGCGACTACGGCGTCGCCGAGCCTCGTGCGTCGGCGGACACGTCGGGGCCCAAGGCCGCGGTGGATGTGGTGCGCCGCTACTATCGCGCGGTGAACGCGCGGGACTATCGCGCCGCCTACGCACTGTGGGGGGACGCGGGTGCGGCGAGCAAGCAGGGCTTTGAGGGATTCGCGGCCGGCCTCGGGAACACCGCGGGGGTGACGGTGGACGTGGGGACACCGGGCCCGATCGAAGGGGCCGCCGGCTCACGGTACGTGATGGTGCCCGTCGTGATCCGGGCGCGGATGCAGAACGGAGAGCGACAGCGGTTCGAGGGCACGTACACGCTGCGCCGCAGCGTCGTGGACGGCGCATCACCGGAACAGCGGCGCTGGCACATCTACTCGGCCGCGGTCAGGCGTGTGCGCCAGGAGCAATGAAACACGGAAGCCCCGGAGATCGGCACGGGCGAGAACCACGGAGGACATGGAGGAGGGCTCTCCCGAAACTGCGTTGAACGGCATTGAACCGCGGAGGACGCAGAGAACGCAGAGAACGGCTCGTTCGGGACGGTCAGACCGCCACGAGCCGGGACTGAGAATGAGCGACCTCGGGACGCCAGAGCCTCCCGAGGTCGTTCCCATCAGTTCCCGGCCGCTGGCGCGCGCATCTTGGCCAGTCAAGCAGTCCTCCGCGGCCTCTGCGTCCTCCTCGGTGATTCGCTGTTCGTCAGCCCCCTCCCGCCATGCCAGGTCCGCTGGTCCTCGGCGTCCTCCGTGGTGAAGTGCCGTCTCCTGAATTGCCGGAAGCCGAGCCGCCGCCACCCGCATGACACGGCCATGACCGCGATCTGACACCGTGCGCGCTGGCGCGCGGATCGCGTTCGGCGCGACTATGCGGGGAGGGTGGCACGTGACCTGTCCAGGAGGTGCGCTCGTGAGCCCTGCAGTCCAGAGCCTTCACCAGGCCGTTCGCCGATTGCGACGGGCCCCCGCGTTCTCCGCCGCCGCCGCGCTCACGCTCGCGTTAGGCCTCGGCGCGACGACGGCGGTGTTCAGCGTCGTGAACGCGGTGCTGCTCCGTCCCCTTCCCTACCCGCACCCCGACCGGCTCGTGGACCTGTCGCACACGCTCGCGCTCACGGGCGTGTCGCGGGTGGACCAGTCCGATGCGACGTATCTGTACTACCGCCGCGCGAATCGCGTCTTCGCCGATGTCGCGGTGTATCGCGTGACCGGCGTGAACCTTGGCCGGCTGAGCGGGGCCACCACCGGCGGAGACACGCGCTCCGAGCGCCTGAGCGCCGGCCGAGTGAGCGCGAGCACGTTCGGGGTGCTCGGCGCCGCGGCACTGCACGGGAGAACCTTCCGCGAAAGTGAAGACCGGCCGGACGCGCCGCCCGTCGTGCTCATCGCGCAGCGGCTCTGGGAGCGGAAGTACGGCGCCGAGCCCGGGATCGTGGGGCGGCAGCTCGAGATCGACGGCGTGCCGCGCGAGGTCGTCGGCATCATGCCCGCGGGGTTCGACCTGCCCGCGGCGCGAACGGACGTGTGGGTGCCGATCGGCATCGATCCGGCCAACACCGCCTCTGCCGCCTTCGACTATCGCGGCGTCGCCAGACTTCGAGATGGTGTATCGCTCGAGGCGGCGGCGGCGGATCTCCAGCGCCTGCTCCCGCGAGTGCCCGAGGCGTTCCCCGGCCGGTTGACGACCGCGGCCATCGAGCAGATTCGCATGCGCGCCGTGGTGCGTCCGCTGCGCGACGTCGTAGTGGTCGATGTGGGGCGCGTGCTGTGGGTGGTGCTCGGAGCCGTGGCGTGCGTGCTGCTCATCGCCTGCGCCAACGTCATGAACCTCTTCCTCGTCAGGGCCGAAGGCCGGCAGCACGAGCTTGCGGTGCGCCGAGCGCTCGGGGCCGGGCGCGGCGCGCTCGTGAGGGAACACGTGGTCGAAGGGGCGGCGCTGGCGGCCGTCGGTGCCGCACTCGGGCTCGGGCTCGCAGCGGCGGGCGTGCGCGTGCTCCGGTCGCTGGAGGGAACGATCGACATCCCGCGCCTCTCGGAGGTGCGGGTGGACGGGACGGTGCTGGCCGTCGCGGGCGGAGTCACCGTGCTGGCCATCCTGCTCGTCACCGCGCTCCCCGCGGTACGCGCGGCCTCCTCGGCAGCGTTAGGCGTGCTCAGCCTCCACGAGATGGGCCGCTCACTGACCGCCGGGCGGAGGCGGCACCGGGCCCGGCACGCGCTCGTGGTCGCCCAACTCGCGCTCGCGCTCGTTCTGCTGACCGGTGCGGGGCTCATGGCGCGCAGCTTCGCGCACCTTCGCTCGGTGCCGTCGGGGATCGACGCCGCGCACGCGTTCACCTTCCGCGTGGCGCTGCCGCCGGCGGCGTATGCCGCGCCCGGCAGCGCGGCCCGATTCATCGTACGGGCGATCGACGACATCGCGGCGGTTCCCGGCGTGCCGGCGGTGGGTGCGATCTCGAAGCTGCCGCTCGTGGCCGAGTCGCGCCGCGATACCGCGCTGTTTCTCGAGGACCGTCCGCTGGCGCCGGGGAGCATGCCCAACGTGCACCAGGTGGCGTTCGCGAGCCCGGGCTACTTTCGCGCGATGGGCATTCCGTTAATCGACGGGCGCGTGTTCGGCCGCCCCGACCCGGCGCGCGCGCCTCGGGAGGTGGTGGTGAGTCGCGCGCTCGCGCGACGGTACTGGCCGAGCGGGGGCGGCGTCGGCAAGCACGTGCGCATGGCGCCCGCGGGCGAGTGGTACACGATCGTGGGAATCGCGGGAGATGTGCGCGGTACGGCACTCGAGCAGCCACCCGACGAGATCGCCTACCTTCCGCTGGTCGTGTCGTTAGGCGGAGCGACCGGCAGCGCGGCCGGGCCGCTCTGGACTCCGCACGAGGTCGCGTTCGTGGCGCGCAGCGACCGCGACCCGGCGCTCATCGCGCCGCGCGTGGAAGGCGCGGTGCGCGCGCTTGACCCGGCGGTGCCCGCCTACGGTGCCCGGGTGATGGCGGAGGTGGTTGCGCAGGCTTCGGCGCGGACGACGCTCACGCTCGTGCTCCTCGGCATCGCGTCGGTTGTCGCGTTGGCGTTGGGCATGGTGGGCATCTACGGGGTGGTCTCCTACGTGGTGAGCCTGCGCACGCGCGAGATCGCCGTTCGTCTCGCGCTCGGCGCTCGACCCATCGACGTGCGCCGGATGATATCGCGGCAGGCCGGCGCGGTGGCGGCGCTGGGGATTGCGGTGGGGCTCGCCGGCGCCGTGGCGCTGACGCGGGTGCTGAGCGCGCTCCTGTTCGGGGTGAGTCCCGTGGATCCGCTTAGCATGATTGGCGCCGCGGCGGTGCTGGCGTGCGTCGCCGCCATCGCGAGCTGGGTGCCCGCGCGTCGCGCCGCGGCGCTGGACCCGGCGCAGGCGCTGCGGGCGGAATAGCACGGCGGTGTCGTTCCTCGCTTGTCATTCCGAGCGAGCGCGAAGCGCGAGTCGAGGAACCCTCAGGGTCCCGACCGAGGGCCCTGGCCCTCTACCGGGACGATGAGGGTTCCTCGACTGCGCTGGCGCTCCGCGCCAGCTCCGCTCGGAATGACAGAGCTCCTCCGCTCGGAACGACACCCCGGCTCCGCTGACCGCGTGAGGCGCCTAACGTCGCCGAACCACCAGCCAGACGAGCGTGAGCAGCAGCGGCGGCGCGAAGCTCACGGCCAGTACGACAAGTGCCATCAGGATCAAGCCGCCCGTTCCGAGCGGCGGATCGATCGCAAAGGCGAAGTCCCACCCCGACGCGTTCCCGCGCGGTCCCGCTAGCGCATCGAGAAGCACCATGCCGAACGCCGCGCCGAGCACGACGCCAAGCACGAGCGCCCAGACGCCCCATGCCTTCGCGACGCGGCGCCCGGGCCAGTCGCGAAGCCCCATCAGTCGGCGTGCTCGCTGGCGGATGGAGCCGATGTGCGCGTCCGGCCGAGCAGCTCATCCAGCTTCGCGTGCATGGCCGCGACGGACGCGGCGAGCTCGCGCTGCTCCATGCGGATGCGGTCCAACGTGTTCAGCGCCCAGAGGAAGAGGCCCACCGTGAGGATCGGGATTCCAATCGCGACGAGTGCTCCCATCTATGCGCCTCCAAAGATCGTGCTCGCGGACACGGTCGCACGGGACCGAAAGCGTTAGTTCCGCTGCAAGGCCATTCAGTTATGCCGCGACTTCCACGTCGCGCACCTCGGTGTCGTTGTCAGCGGCAACGTTCGTCAGGTTGCCGCCGCCGGCAGGGCGGCTGCCGCTCGCGCGCGCAGGCGGTAGTGGAGCCGCAGAAAGGTGGCGCCCCAAAGCGTGAGCACGTGATCGGCGCGCACGGCACCGCCCTCCGCCGGGTAGACCCGGATGCGCTCCTTCAATGCCTTCACATACCGCGCCCAGACCGCGCCGCCCCGGTGCACTGTGAAGTAGAAGCCCGGATCTCCGAACCCGCCGCCGGCCGAGACCACCGACAGCGAGCCGTCCGCGTGCGCCTCCGGCCGCATGAGCACGATGGCGTTCCCGTTCGGCAGCGGGAAGACCACCTTGACGCAGGCGCCCGGCCGTCCGGGCACCGCCGCCAGCGAATACGCGCCGGCGTACAGGACGTCTCCCGTGCCAAGGAGCTGGCGCACCCACGCGGTCTGCCGGATCTCGCCCGTGGCCGCGTCAGTGAGATGCAACACCTCGCTGGTGACACCGCGGCTGGTGTCGAGGCCGGAGAGCGGCACGTTGAGCTGCTGGAGCCGGCGGCTGAAGAGCCGGGCGAGGAGCCAGCCGAAAGGCCGGAAGGCGCCGCACCACTCCGCCCATGCGTCGAGGTCGTACGCGGACGTGCGGGCGTAGAAGTCGGCCACCAACGGGTGCACCCGCCCCGGGTCGAAGTCGGGCGCGGCGAGGGCGGCGAAGTCGGGCACCAGGCCTCGCTCGCCACCGCGGCTGCCCGCTCGGAACTCGAGCCCCTCGGCCTGCGCGAGTTCGTCAAAGTAGTGGTGGCCGATGCCGCGGGTGCGCCCGACCGGTCCGCCGAGCCAGGAGTCGCGGGCGAGGTCGACCCGCCGACCCGTGAGCCGGACCCAGAGTTGGGTCACCCAGTCGGTCAGGTAGCCGCGCGCCTCGCCGAGCCAGAGCATCCCGATTCAGCGCTCCGTAGTCAGTGGTCGGTGAGAACCTAACGCTATCCAGCCCCATACGGGGAACCGCCGCACCGCCGACGGCGTCCATTCCTTCACAATATAGTAAGTTGTCACAGTCACCGCGACATTCCATGCCGCCACTGTTCGCTGACCATGCCAGCGATGTGCGCGCTCACACCGGAATGACGTACAGCCCTCCCCGGTAGCGGAACGCGACGCGTTGGCCATCGGGTGACGGCCGCAGCCCCCACGGACCCTCATCGCTCGCGAACTCGAGAATGGATCGCGGATCGCCGCCCGATCGGCCCACGTAGAGCGCGTACCGGAGGACCGGCCGCTCGACGGCGTTAGGCGTCAGATTCTCCACGGCGAACCACACCGCCCACACCGCACCGTCGGCGGAGCGTGCGAGCGGCGAGGCAATGAACAGCGCCGGCGGAACGCTGCCGAGGTCCGTGCTCGCACCCGTCGCAACGTCGTGCTCCACGATCGTGACCTCGCGCGTGCCCGGCGTGTTCGTCGCGACGAGCACGCGGGGGTTGCCACCCTGCCACATCACGTCCGGCGAGATCGTCGTGGATGGCCACCATCCGGGCTGGGTTGGCAACGGGATCTCGCGCACCAGTTCGCCATCCGCCGACGCAACGCGGAGCGAGTATGTCTGCGCGCCCTGCTCCAGGGAGCCACGCAGGTAGACGACGTCACCGCCATCCGACAGCGCGATGGGTTGAGCCTCGTCGGCTGACAGCGCGGGCTCGACGGGGCGTCTGCCTGACGCGCCCGTTTCGCCGATCTGCACGACGACCAGAGAGTCGCCCAGCGCGGGGCAGGTCGCGGTCACCGGGTCCAGAGTCGCCTCCGCCACGAAGGCGACGCGCGCACCGTTGGACGAGGCGGCCAGTCGGCCGCCCCGCACGTCAGTGGCGACCGTCTCGGCCCCTCCACCGGATGCGGGGATGCGAGAGAGCGTCGCGGGTGAGCACCCGATGTCCTGCGTCAACGTCACGTAGACGTCGCTGGACCCACGCGGTGCACGGATGGATTGCGTCATGCCGTTACTCCCCGGAAGGGAGGCGACGAGCATCCGGTTTCGGCCCGTTAGGCCATCCACCGCGCGGACCGCGACGCTCTGGCGGCCGCTCGGGTCCATTTCGATGTAGTAGACCGTTCGGTTGTCCGGCGCGAAGTCGAAATCGCTGAGCGTGAACGACGTGACGACCGGCGCGTGCCCACCGAGGTCAGGAGCGTCGGGGCCGAAGATGGATTCGCAGCCCGCGGCCGTGATCGCGAGGCCAGCGCCTACGAGAAGTCTCGCGGGTGTTCCGGCGGGGAGTCTCATACAAAGGAGGACCCGGTCGGGAGCGCACCGGTCAACGCCCAGCCCGCTTGCCTGGTGGCGATGACGACTATCCGAACCGGTCGAATCGCCTACCTTATGATGCTCGGCTCTCTGCTACTCGGGAGGAATTCATCGTGAGTGCCTACACGCCGGGATCATCCGCTCCGAACACGGTCGTCCTCGTCCACGGACTCTGGATGACGTCATTGAGCTGGGAGAACTGGGTCGCGCGGTACCAGGCCCGCGGCTTTCGCGTGATCGCGCCAAGCTGGCCGGGCATGGACGTCGACATCGAGGAGCTCCGGCGCGACCCGTCGCCGGTCGCCGAGCTCGGCGTGACGGAGATCGCCGATCACTACGACGCGATCATCCGGAAGCTTGACCAGCCGCCGATCATCATGGGCCATTCGTTCGGCGGCCTGATCCCCCAGATTCTGCTCGACCGCGGCCTCGGCGCGGCGGGCGTCGCCATCCATCCCGCGCCGATCAAGGGGATCTCCCTCCTGCCGTTCTCGACGCTCAAGGTCGCCTTCCCCGCCCTTCGCAATCCCGCGAACATCCATCGGGCGATGGCCCTCACGCCCGAGCAGTTCCACTACGCGTTCACCAACACGCTCACGGAAGCGGAATCGATGCCGATCTACGAGCGCTACGCGGTGCCGGGGCCGGACCACGTGCTGTTCCAGGCGAGCTTCGCGAACTTCAACCCGCACGCCGCGACGGCGGTCGACTTCCGCAAGGACGATCGTGCGCCACTCCTGATCGTGGGCGGCGGGAAGGACCACACCGTACCGGCCTCCGTTGCGCGGGCCAACTACAACCTGTACCGGAAGTCGGCGGCCGTCACCGAGTTCAAGGAGTACCCCGAGCGCTCGCACTTCACGCTCGGTCAGGCGGGGTGGGAGGAGGTTGCCGATTTCGCGCTGGATTGGGCGGTGACGCACGCACAATCGGACGCACAGCGGCGTGCCCCCGCGCTGGCGGATGTGGAGACCGCGAGGCCGGTGGCGTCCGAGCGCCGGGAGGAGCAGCCGCCGCGGGGCGCCGTAGTCTCGAGGCGTTAGGCGGACAGGACGCCGCCGCTAGTACCGCACCTCGAACGCGTTCGACTGCGCCTCCGCCTGTGGCACCGGATCGCAGTAATCCGAGTCCGCCACGCGGGCGCGGCAGAGCGAGAACTGTGCGCGGAGCAGACCGATGAGCTCCTCCGGCCGCAGCGGCGGCGACATCTGCGGCTGGTCGTAGCTGCCCAGAGGCACGCGCACCTCGAGCGAGTCCCCCGGCCGGAGCTCGCCGGTGGGCACGCCGCCGACGCACGCCCACGCCCAGTCCACGAAGAACGAGCGCGTGCTGTCCGGGCCGGTGCGCCGAAGGCCGAACATCGGGAGCGTGTCGCCAGGCATGCAGCGGGCGAAGTGGATCGGGGCGGCCGTCCGGTTGCGAAGCGTGATGCGGGCGTACGCACGGTACGCAAAGGACTCGCGCCGCAGGTGGTACACGAGCGAGTCCGATCGAGCGGGTGACGCGTCCCACGCGGTGGCGGGCGGAGTCTCGACGCCTGTCGGATCCGAGGGTGCAGGCGGCTCGGCGCCCGTCGGACCCGACGGCGCGCACGCGAGCGCGGCCGCGAGCACTAGCGCGAGCACTGCCGCGGCGCCGACGACGCGACGGGAGATGAAGAGAAGGCAAGCCACTATAGGACGCAGACCCGATGGCGGCGCTTCCCCGTCACATCTGTCCGTCACCAACTGTTTGCGGAGGACCGCCGGAAGCGACAATGGCTCGTTAGGTCCTTCGGGCGTCTCCCTCCACCAGCACCCCGCCCCACGAGGCGGGATCGGAGTCGGCCACCGTCTGCGAGAACGTCCTCCGGTGCCCCGCGAAATCCTCGGCCGTGTACTGTCGCTCTCCAAAGGGGTACGTGGTGGGCGGATTCACGATCCGCGCGCCTGCTCGCGAAGCCTCCGCCGCGTGGGCGTCCGCATCGGCCACACGCACCATCACGGAATGCGTGCCCCGGTCAGCCGGAGCTGCAGCACCCTCCTCACGCCCGCTCGGCTGCTCGGCGACCACGACGCTTCCGACGAGGCTCCCCGCGCTGACGGCAAGCTGCACTCGGTGGTCGGCGATGCGCAGCCGCTCGGTGAAGCCGAACGCGCGACAGAGCCACGCCGCGGCCGCAGTCACGTCGGGGTAACCGAGCACTGGGATGACCACGCCCGGTGGCATCGAGCGATTCGGCGGCAAATCAGGTGTCGAGAGCGGCTCGGTCATGCGAGTAGTATCCTGATTCCGTTACGGCACCGAGCGCACGGGCACGCGTACCCGCCGCTCACCCCATTCGAGGATGAATGCCGCCTCCATACTATCGGGCGCGGGCCGGATAGTGAATTGCTCGATGGGGCGGGCGAGCCGCTCGACGGGTCCACCGCCACTGGCAACCTGAGTGAGCGTCGCGAACATCTTCGCCGGCTCCGTGTCGGGCGTCGTATGGAAGACCAGCATCCACCGCTCGGCTTGTGGCACCGTCAGGATGACGTACCGACCGCGTTCCAGCACGGCACCCCCGATGTTCAACGGGCCGGTGAGAGTAATGGTCGTCGGCTCGTTCGCGCCAGTCCGCCATGCCCGACGCAGGGGCACGAGTGAGTCCACCGACCGGCCGCGCGCGCTCGGGCGACTGTAGCAGATCCTGGCAATCGTCCCTCGCACGGTGAGGGTGGCGGAGTCCAGCGGGCTGGGACGCGTTGCGAGCCATTGTTGGGAGCCGCGAGCCCCGCATGCTGGCGCCGGCTCCTGCGCGGCGGCCCGAGTGGTCACGAGCACGCCGGACGGCGCTCCCAAACGAACGACGGCCAGTACCATCACGACGGATCGCATGGTCGATTCCCCCGTTCTCATAAGGAGCCGCAGCCAATTGTTGAACGACTACCGTTACCTACCGACCGCGCCAGTAGACGAGCGCCGCATGTGTCACAAGCAACGCGACGAAGCTGCAGCACGCGTCAGCTCACGGGGTGAAGACCGCTGGCAGTCCCGCACGCCGATTCGACGAACACGAGCAGCACGCTCCTCACGCTTCGCTCCGCAACGCGATGACGGGATCGATGCGCATGCTGTACTGCGCCGGGACGAGACTCGCGAATGCCGCTACAGCCAGTATCAATGCCGCCACAGACGCGAGAGTGGCGGCATCCGTTGGACTGATCTCGAACAACAACGCCGACAGCAACCGGCTCGTCGCAAGCGCGCTCGCCATGCCGATGCCCGCCCCGGCCACAGCGAGAGAAAGTCCGCGGACCATGACCAACCGTCGGACGTCGCCCGCGGTGGCACCAAGCGCCATTCGAATCCCGAGCTCGTGGGTACGCTGACGCACCATCGTCGCGATGATGGCGAACAGACCGATGGCGGCCAGCGACACCGCGGCGACCGCGAAGAGCGAGAGGACGATGGCATTCAGCCGTGGCTCGGCGCGCGGCGCATCGAGCAGCGTCTCGAGCGAGGAGGCGCTCACGACCGCAACGCCCGCATGCGCATCGGCGATTGCGCGCCGCAGGGCGGGCACGATGTCGGCGGACGAACCGGCAGTACGAATCAGCAACGTCGATGGGGAGAATGGCGACTGCCGGAGGGGGAAGTACACGGTCGGCCGCGCAGTCTGCAGCTCCCGGTAGCGCGTGTCGGGAACCACGCCGACCACCGTGTACTCGCGTCCAGGTGCTCCGAGGCGCTTGCCAAGCGGATCGCTGTCCGGCCAGAAGTGGCGGGCAACGGCGTTGCTCACGATGACCACCGGGGTCGCTCCCTCGCGGTCTTCGTCCCCGAACGATCGCCCGCGGAGCACTGGAATGCCGAGCATCGCGAAGTAGTTCGGTGCGGCGACCTCCATGTTCAGCATCGGATTGCCGGCTGCTTCTTCCGCGCTCTGCCCTGGTCTGGAGAGCTGTCCATCGACGCCGCCGCCGGAGCCGGAAAAGGGCACGGTGAAAACGGCAGACACGGCTCGCACGCCAGGAAGCGCTTCCGTTGTCGTCACCGCGAGGTCGAGCGCCGCACGTTGCCGGTGCGCGTCGGTGATCTGGTCCTGCTGCATCGCCAACTCCGCGACGAGAAGCTGACTCGGCTCGAATGCGAGCTCCACGTGCTGCAGCTTGCCAAGGCTTCTGGTCACGAGGGCCGCCGCTGTCAGGCTTACCGCGGCCAGCGCGATCTGTGCGACCACAAGCACCTCCGCTGCCGCCCTCATACGGCGACCGGCAGTACTTCGAGGTCCTGACCTGAACGCGTCGTGCGCGTCCACTCGCGACGTGAAGAGCGCCGGCCCCAGCCCCGACAGGAGCATGGCCGCCGTCGTGATGAGCACCGCGGCAACGAGCGCGGCACCGTTCACGGTGACCTCATCGAGGCGCGGCACGCTGGCCGGCGCGAGCACGACGAACGCCCTCACGCCTGCGATTGCCAGGCCGGAACCCAGCAGGCCCCCGGCCAGCGAGAGGGCCGCACTCTCGGTGAGCAGTTGCGCGACGATGCGTCCGCGGTTTGCACCGAGCGCCGATCGCACGACGAGCTCCTTGACCCGACCGAGCCCGCGAACGAGGAACAGGTTGGCGACGTTCACGCACGTGATGAAGAGGAGCAGTGCGGCGGCGAGCATGACGGTGAGGACGGCCGGTTTGGTGTCGCCGAGCACGATGTCGGGCAGCGTATGCACGACGCCGCGTATGTCGCGGTGCCACGCCGGCGCGCCTGGCCGCCCAAAGAACGCCGTGAGCTCGGCGCGGGCCTGCGCGGCCGATGCCCCGGGGCGAAGGCGTCCGAGCACGTCGAGCTCTCCGGATACGACATCGAGGAATCCGCCGGCGGCGCCGTACGCGATCAGCGGCGCCCACACGTCGGTGCCGTGGGGATACTCGAGCCCCTGCGGCATGACGCCGACGATGGTGTAGGATCGGCCGGTATTGAGCATGGTCATCGATCGGCCAACGACCGCCGAGTCGCCACCGAATCGCTGGCGCCAGGCGCGGTGGCTCAGGACGAGCACGGGCGCCGCGCCGGCGACGTCGTCCTCGGGTCCGAGACCACGGCCGATGGCGGGTCGGCTTCCGAGGACGTCGAAGAAGTTGCCCGAAACGAGCGAGACCTGAACCGGGTAGACGCGCTCGTCCGCGCGTATCGGCGTGGACGTGGCGCCCCGGAACGCGAAGAACGCGACGTCCGCGAGCGACCGCGATCGTCGCTGGAATTCACGGACATCGGTCAGGGCGAGTGGAAAGTTGGCAAACCGCCCATCTCGCGTTTCACCCCAGAGGAGTACGAGGCGCTCCTGGTCTCTCACGGAGAGCGGGCGAAGCAGCAGCGCGTTCGCGACCGTGAACACCGCGGTCGACAAGCCGATGCCGAGCGCCAAGGTGAGCGTCGCCGCGATGGCGAAACCGCGCGCGCGACTCACGCCGCGGACCGCGAGGCGAATGTGCTGTACGAAGATGTCCATCGTCGGCCTCGGAATGTCGGGCTGACGCCCGCGTTGAGCTGCGCGCGACTCAACAGCAGGCGGCTGCGCGGGCAGCCGCCGGTCCACCCGATCCCTCGTCACACCATTCGTCAGGCGCCGAGCACGGCGGCGCCCGGCATCGTGGTCCGCGGCGTCAGCCAGCTAACGCATGCTGTAGAGCTTCGAGCCTACCGCCACGAACCATGCCGCAAAGAACACTTGACACACGAGAGTCAGAGTGGGCCCGATTACATAGGGATATGCGCCAACGATATCGAGGACACCGGTAGCGAAGCCGAGATATGCGATACGCTTCCCGTACACTCCACGCATCATTGCCAGACTCAGCACGAGGGTGGCGAGTCCCAGCATGATACCGACTGCGTGCAGACCGCCGTAGAAAACCGCAACGACATATTCCGCGACGGCGGGCGAACTGACACGGATGCCGTATACCGGGTAGACAAGGCGCCCGTGAACAATGAGCAACATGGCGATGACTGGGATCACCGCCGCGATGAGCCCGCAACCTGTTGCCGCCTTGACTCGGTCGGTGCTGGCGAGACTGTGATACAGGGCAATTACCGCGGGAACCAAGGCCATTCCCGCAAAGAACAGGACCTCGCTGACCAGCGACAGAACGAGCTTCTCTGATTCGACCCACGCGAGGATCTCCACGCCACTCGATGGTGGCGGACCTGCCAGGAGATCCAGGACGTCGCTCGAGAGGAACAGCATTCCGCTGACGATGCACGCCGCTCCCCCGAGCTTGTAGAGCCCCTTCAGTTCATGCGACATGGGGGAAAACTCCCGGCGCCGGCCTTCACGAGATCAATCGAGTCATGGATCTGACTGCGGACGCAAGTTGATGCTGGCGATCACCGGGAGCGCCCTCCCCCCGAGGTGTCTAGGCCGACGCTCGCTCGTGAAGCAACATCCACGACGTCCCGAACCGATCCCTGAGCATGGCGAAGCGGTGGGCGAAGAACGTCTCTTCCATGGGCATGAAGATCTGCCCGCCCTCGGTAAGCAACGCGTAGAGCCGTTCCGCCTCCTCGACGCTGTCCACCACCAGGGTGAGATAGGCGCTGCGCATCGGCTGAAAGCGCTCCGGCGGGATGTCCGCGCCGAGCAGTACCGTATCGCCGAGCTCGATACGCGCATGGAGGACGGCATGCTTCCAGTCCGGTGGCACCTTGTCCGACCCCGGCTGCTCGCCGTGCGTCGTGACCATCGTGATCTTCCCGCCGAGATGCTCGGCGTAGAAGTCGAACGCCTGCCGACAGTTGCCACCATAGTTGAGATACGCGTAGAGCTTCATGAGGTCTCCTTCCGATTGACCATTGCAGGGTGCTGGCGGCCTAACGCCTGACGTGCAGCTGCAGAGCGCCCGTCCAATGGGCGCCGGACACAAGAATCTGGTACGCCGTCCGCAAGGGCAAGGGCCGGGACCCGAAGGCGTGGTGCGGCGGGTGCGCGCTACGTCAACAAACCCGAAAAGCTAGCCGGTCGCGCTTTGCGTTCGAGCATACACGGCACGTAGTGCAGCCTGATCACACCATTCTCATACGTGCTGGCGCCAAGCAGCTCCAGCTCGCGCTTGTCAGGCAATCGCGAGAACGCGGCACTGGTCGTCACGCACGCCATGGACCCAAGCCATCGGATCGTCGAGGCGACCGTTGAGGGTGGTCATCATCTGCACAACGATTTTGCGCATCTGCCGTCCTCCCTCCGTTACGCCCGTTGCTCGGCGAGTGTGGCGAGCTGCTCCGCGACGGTGCCCCACCCGTCGTAGAAGCCCATCTTTTCATGCTTGTTTCGATCGGCGTTGTTCTTGTGCATCACGTGGGCGACATAGTCGGTGCCCATTGGATGGTCCTGCAGCGTGATGATCGCTGTCATGAAGGGCTGTTCGGCAGGTCTCCATCCACCGACCAGCGCATTCGTGAAGACAATCCGTTCGAGGTCGTCGATGGCGAGGAAGCAGGCACTCAGATGCGGCATGAAACCGCCGCCGTTTTCGCTGATCTGGGTCACGAATGAGCCGCCGGGACGGAGGTCCATTTCCAGCACTTTGCATTTCGCCGGCGCTGGAACCCACCATTGCTCGAAGCTCGCGGGGTCCGTCCAGGCATTCCAAATGACCGGCCGGGGCGCCTTGATGACCCGTGATATCGTCAGATCGAGATCTGGATTGGCGGATCGGATCATTTCGATTTTTCCTTTTCTTGGGCGGTGATGACGAACTGCTCGAGCCTGTCGGTGCGGCCCTCCCAGATGGCGCGCTGTGTGGACAGCCACGCTTCGACCACAGCAAACGGCTTCTTCTCGATGGCGCACGTCCGCACGCGCCCTTCCTTGCGCGTCCGGATCAATCCGCTGCCCTCGAGAAGACGGATGTGTTTCATGAAGGACGGCAAAGCCATGTCGAATGGCTTCGCCAATTCGCTGATGCTCGCCGGGCCTTTGCCCAGCCGCCCCAACACAGCTCGGCGTGTGGGATCGGCAAGCGCTTGGAAGATGCCGTTCAGCCGCCCTGGATACTTTTCCATACAGCTAAGTAATACGGCACAACACTTAGCGCAAGCGCTAACTAAATGTGATGCCGGGTTGTGCGTTCGCGATGCGTCGGACATTACGCATCACGCAGCCTTCCGCTCGGCAGCCCGGCATACGCCGCAGCTGACCGTCTCGAGCAGGCCCTCGTCGCACATCCGAGTCAGATGACAGCGCGGAGCCCCGATTTCCGTCAGGTCGCGCGTTCGAACGGTTCCGCGTTCGAGACCGAAGTCGACCGCTCGATCCCTCAGCGAGGGCTTGGGGCCTCCGGCCAGGCGTATTGCCTCGGCGCGGTCCCGGTCACGCTTGCGGATTGTGCGTGGTTCTGGCGAAGCGCTGGGTCGTGGGTCGGCGGTTCGACGGGCAGGAGTGGCTCCACGATCCGCCACAGCTCGTCTGGTACGATGGGAGGCGACATGTCCGCCTCCGCTGTATGAACCAGGTTCCGTTAGCAACTCTTGGGGTGACGCCGCGCGCGATGGACGCACCAGTCCGGGCGTCCTGCACGCGCACGTGAAACGCGCTCGTGGCGTAGGCCGGGCCCATCCGCTCGGCGCGGCCACGGGTCGCGTCGAAGACTCCGATCGCGGCAACCGCTAGCGCAGCGATCACATCAGGCTTCGCCGAGAGGAGGTTACGCACGACCTGATATGTCCACGTAGACGAACGCTGTCGCTACCTAACGCCTATGTTGAGCTGCGAGCGAGCTATCACCATTGCGGCGTAGCCGCTACCGAAGCTCGCTCGCCAGCTCCAACCATGGGTTCGCCAGCGGGCGCGGTGAAGCCGGCGAACTGCTAGAATGTCCTCAACAGCGCGACGACGTCCGTCACTGCCACTGCGAGAAAGAGCACCATGAGCGCGCCGAGCCATGCCCCCAACCCGGCGAGCGTGCCACGGAGGCCCAAGTGAGTCGCGCCGGAACGCAGCCGCCGGCGAAGCGTTAGGGTCGCGGCGCCGAAGCACAGCGCACCAATGGCGAGCGCGCCAAAGAAGAATGCCGCGTCGTGCTGTTGCTCTGGCCGGAACCCGAGTGCCGCTTGGCGGCGGTGAATCTGCAAAGCCGCGTACGTCGCGAACAGCAACGCCGCCGCGATCCACGTGACGAGAAGGCCACGCCCGCCCACGCGCCGCGCGACATGCCATGCGCCGACGACGTACGCGGTCGCGACAGCCGCGAGGAACACGACGGCGAACCCAAACGAGGTAAGTGCGGCCGCGAGCTCCATGCAACGGGCTGTGTTATGGGATGGCTGTCGCTGGCTAACGCCTCAGTTAAAGCTGCGGACCGATTCCAACCAACGCGAGCGCAGCGAGCTTCCGCAGCCCGACCGCCGACTTCAACGTTCGTTACCCAGCCGGCGCGCTGAGCTGTCCGCAGGGCCGCGCCGTCACCGGACCGTATGCGTAGCGGGTACCCTTCCCGTGCCGAGCGATTCCGAGCCGAATAGCGGCCGGCGTCGAATCCCCGCTCGTCTCGCGGACCTCGGGTTGACCGAGCACGAACAGATCACTGCTCGGGCGAACCCACACGGCGAGCCAGGCCGTGGCAGTTGGCCAGTGGACGTCATAGCACCTCGGCGCGGCACGAACGGCTGCCGTGACGCGGCGGACCTCAGCCAGCCAATGGGTGAACGGCGTCGCGCCGACCGCCACCGGTTCGTAGACCGTCACGCTGCGGAGGCGGGCGGACGGTGGCGGGGCTTGGCCGTCCTGGACGCTCCCCGGGACCTCGTAGCTGATCTCGCGGTCAACGAGCGATTCGCGAAATCCGTAATAGGAAGCCGTTAGAGCGCGCGGCCGCAGCGTGGTGAGTTCGCGCGCCCGCATCCCCAGCCGGATGCCGGCGAGACTGCTCAGCGGAGTAACGCCGGCTGTCGTGGCGACAGGGACGTCGCGCTGGCACGCGACGCTCGTGAGAAGAAGGAGTGAGACGCGCGCGATCTGGCGCAGCGTCATGTGGGATGGCCGAGCACTACGCGGAATCTCGTGGCTGGCTAGCGCCTGAGCTCACCTGCAAGGGAATCATATAAAAGCGCCGGCGCAATCCATAGCTCCCTGGTCAGGTGCAGCGTTCGTTAGCTGGCACGGCGGAACAGAGCCGGAGCGAGGCGGTCCGGCGACTCGTACTTGATCGGCCGGCATGGAGCACGATTTAGGAGGCGCGCGACAGCGTCCAGGTCGGCGTCGGGGCCATCATCACGAATATACGTTTCCGCCAAGAAGGCAAAATCGTTCATCGACCCGAGCACCTGTCGGCTGCGCGTACGGTCGAAGCGATGCCAGGACATCTCACGTTGCTCGCGAGCAATCTGCGGCGCCGGAACGCCAAGGCCGGCGAGCGTGTGGCCGACGGCCTGGGGCAAACGCTGCGGGAACTCGGTGAGATCCCGCGCGGGCAGGATGACCGTGAGAAGGGAGCGCTCGCTGGTGCACAACAGCAGGCGGAGACGGCCCACGTTGAACGTATTCGCATACCAATCCCCGAGCGTCGTGGTCGGCTCGACCGAGTCGGTAGGCAGGGAAGCCACGCGCAGTCGATCGAGCAACGCTCGCGTACATCGGATCGTGAACAAGTTCGGAGATGTGTGTGCCAGCTAACGCCTGAAGTTCAGCTGCGGAGCGCCTGCTCGCCATGCGCCCCGAACTCCAAACGTCGTACCCAATCGCCAGGCGCACAACCTGATGCCGGTCGCTCCGGCAGCTGCAAACGCACGTTAGGTGGGCGGCGCTCGGAGCTCAATGGTGCCGGCCTCCAGCTCCCCGTGGAATTGGGCGGTCAGGCGGTACCGGGCGGCGGGCAGGGAGTCGCCCAGCAGGGCTCGCACCGGGAAAGCGAGGCCCGCGACCGCCGTCGAGTCGCCCGGCGCCAGGACCTTCAGCACCGCGACTGGCAGGCACACTTGGTTCGGCGGGTCCGTCGCGCGGCGCCAGAGCGCCGAGTCCCAGGCCGGGGCCAGCGGGCGGCGGCGCGGGACTGGCTCCCGGTAGACGCGGAGGACGAGCGGGTCGCCGCAGATGCCGCTCTGCAACACGCGGCGCACCCCGGCGTCGTTGCGCGCCGTGACGCTGACCAGGACGGAATCAGCCCCACCGGTGAGTCGCGCCGCCGCGAAGAAGCGGAGGCCGTCGGTCGGGAAGGGCGCGCGGTGGTCCCGGGCGCGGCGACCGCAACTCGCCGTCACCAGCGCCAGGCCGAATGCGAGCAGTTGGAGCCTTTCCGTACTGCGGAGCATGTGCCCACCTAACGCCGATTCAATGACCATCTTATCCTGCGGCCACGCGCCGATCCCTGCGTGCACCCGCAAGATAACACCGGCCTCGCAACGCACGGCATCGCAAGTCACACGCGGACCACCGTTTATGCAAGCCCGATTTACGAACGTGAGCGTTATCCTGCGAGCGCTCGCCAGATGACGCGCGACGGCCGCCCCAATCTATCATAGCCCGCCCAATCGGCTATCCGGCCCGCCCGCGGCGAGCGCCAGGAAGTGCGCGCGATCGAGTGCCTCCACACCGCGCCCGGCGGCGAGCTTGATGTGGGCCTCGTGGACGAGCGAGGTGGCGTGCAGCGTGCGCGCCTCGCGCGGGAGGCGCGTCACGTCACCCCACGGGATCGTATCGTCGGCGTACATCAGCACCGCCTTGCTGTCGGCGGCATCTGAGCCCCTCGAGGTCGGAATCGAGCGCGACCTCGAAGCGCGTCACATGTTCGCTGGTGAAGCCGCCGCGACCGCGCAATCCGCGCAGCTCGTCCGTCCCGGGCCCCGGCACGACCACCCACGTGACGGTCGCGAGGCCATGATCGAAGGTGCCGCCGTGCTGCAGCACGAAGCCGCCCTCCCGATCGCCAAGGCGACCGAGGACGCGCTCCATCCCAACTAAGTTGGTCGCGCCTCCCTCGCAGATCGCCATCAGATACTCCAGGGTTCCTTCGGGCTGGATGTCGCCCGCGAACGCATGCACGAAGCTCACGCGGCTGAGCGCCGGCCCGCCCTCCATCCTGTCGTAGAGCTTTCGATCCCACTTCCTAACGTCGACAGTGGCGGTGGCGTGGTGTTTCATCGGGAGTGTCCGCGAGCTCCCGCCGCGTTCCGAGCTCTACGCAGCAGGAGCTCGCTACATAGGATCCTACGCGACGGGAGCCCGTCAACCGTCGCGACGGTCTCGCCGGCGCTTCGATCGATCGACGCGGCGAGGTGATGACCTTCGACGACCCGAAGGTCGGCGACGAATGCGCTCGCCACGGCGTCGGCGGTCGACGTCGCCCCGGCGATGCTCGACCGGTACCGTCTCGGCCCGGGGTGGTACGTCCGGGTGCGCCGCGACGGCGGTACGCTCAGAGCGCGGGCGAGCCGCGAAGCGAAGGCTCGGTTGAGTGCGCGGTCGGATACGGCGTTCTGGATCGACTCGTACGGCGCGCCGATGGTGTTCCGCGCGGCCCCTGACAACGCTGTAGCACGGGTCCCGATGGTTCCGGGTGCAAAAGTGGTCGAGGCCCTTGCGAGCCGGGCTGCCTCAAGGCCATAGTCTGTCTACCCCCTAGACGGTCTACGTGCAAGCGATGACGGCTGCCTCGAAACGCGACCTCCTCCCCGGAACGCTCGAGATGCTCATCCTCGGGTCGCTGGCCGTGCAATCGATGCACGGCTACGGCATCGCCCAGCACATCCAGCGCCTCTCGCGCGACGTGCTGCGCGTCGAGGAGGGCTCGCTCTACCCCGCGCTCCAGCGCATGCGCCAGAAAGGGTGGATCAAGGCGCAGTGGGGCCAGACGCCTAACAACCAGAAGGCCCGCTACTACACCATCACCGCGCTCGGCCGCCGCCAGCTCGGCGAGCAGGAAGCAGGGTTCACGGAACTGCTCGAGGCAATAGCCCGCGTCATGCGGCCCGCGTGACGCGCTACGCGACTCACCCTCCCATATCGCCCCCTCGAGGCCGCCATGCGTGAATGGCTCGCCAGAATCATCGACTGGTTTCGCCGCGACCGCCTCGACGCCGAGTTGGCTGAAGAGCTGCGGTTTCATCAGGCGCAGCTCGAGCGTGACGAGCGTGCGACCGGTACGCCCGCTCACGATGCCGCGTGGGCGGCGCGCCGGCAACTCGGCAACGTCACGCGCGTCCGGGAACACGCGCGCGAGCGGTGGTCCGTGCCGTGGCTCGATCACCTGGAGCAGGACGTCCGCTACGCGATTCGCGGGCTCCGCCGATCGCCCGGCTTCACGCTCAGTGCGATACTGACGTTAGGCCTCGGGATCGGCGCCAACGCGGCGATCTTCTCGGTCGTCGACCGGCTGCTCTTTCGCCCACCCCCGCTGCTTCTCGAGCCGGCGCTCGCGCACCGCGTGTACCTCTACTTCCCGGTTCCCGACGGGGAGCCGTTCCTCAGTCCCGTTCCGTACGCGCGCTACCTGGATCTCACCAGGTGGACCAGGTCCTTCGAGCGCACGGCACTGTATGCGGACCAGAGGATGGCGGTGGGCATGGGGGACGATGCGCGCGAGATGCCGGTGGGCGCGGTGAGCGCGAGCTTCTTCGGCTTCTTCGACGCGCCGCCGGCGCTCGGCCGCTACTTCAGCGCGCAGGAAGCTGCACCGCCCAGCGGCACGCCGGTGGTCGTGCTGAGCTACGGGATGTGGCAGACGCGTTACGGCGGTCGTCCCGACGCACTCGGCGCCACTCTGCAGATCGGACCGACGGTGTACACGGCGATCGGGGTCGCGCCACGAGGGTTCGTGGGCCTATGGCCCGAGCAGCCGCCGGTGGCCTTCGTTCCGATCTCGGCATCCGCGGCGGGGCAGTACGCCGGGACGCGCGGCGAGAGCTGGTGGACCTCGTACACCTTGGGCTTCGCCTCGATGATCGCGAAGCGGAAGCCCGGAGTGACCATTGCGGCCGCGAATGCCGACCTCACGGGCGCATTGCTTCGCAGCTGGGAGACCGGGGGTGGACCGGCCGCGATCCGGCCGCACGCCGAGGCCACGCCCATCCTCGCCGAGCGCGGACCGACCCAGACCAACGCGGCCAAGGTCGCGGCGCTGGTGGGCGGGATGGCGCTCATCGTCTTGGCTGTCGCCGGCGCGAACGTGGCCAACCTGCTGCTCGCGCGCGCGCTGCGCCGCCGGCGGGAGATCGCCGTTCGGCTCGCGATCGGCGTGAGCCGGGGACGGCTCCTGGCGCAGCTCCTCACCGAGAGCGTGCTCCTCGCGCTGCTCGGCGGGGTCGCTGGCCTCGTTCTCGCGCAGTGGGGAGGGTCAGTGCTGCGCGCGGCGTTCCTGCCACCGGGCGCCGAGTCGCCGGTGATGACCGACACGCGGACCCTCATCTTCGTGGGTGTCGCGGTACTGATCGCCGGGGTCCTCACCGGGCTGGCGCCGGCGTGGCAAGCCGGTCGCTTGGAGCTGACGCGCCACCTCAAGGTCGGGGCGCGCGAGGGGACCATGGACAAGTCGCGGGCGCGCGTGGCGCTACTCGTGGTGCAGGGTGCGCTGTCGGTGCTGCTGCTGGTGGGGGCGGGACTCTTCGTGCGCAGCCTCGGCAACGTGAAGCATCTGCCGCTCGGCTACGACGTCACCCCGGTGCTGACCGTGAATCTCAACATGCGCGGGGTAAGGCTCGACAGCGCCCGCGCGGTGGCGCTGCGAGACCAACTGCTGGCGACCGCGCAGCGCATCCCGGGCGTCGAGCACGCCGCCCTCAACCTCACTCTCCCGTTCCAGCAACGGCGGCTCGGCAACTTTCGGGTACCCGGTATCGATTCCGTCACCCGGCTCAGAGTCAACGAGTTCTACCTCAACGCCGTGACGCCAGACTACTTCGCGACCATGGGCACGCGAATCGTGCGCGGCCGCGGCATCGCACCGGGGGATGTGGCGGGCGCGCCGGGCGCGGTGGTGGTGAGCAGCGCGATGGCGAAGCTACTCTGGCCGGGCAAGGACGCGCTCGGGCAGTGCGTGAAGGTCGGGGGCGATGCGAAGCCGTGCACCTACGTCGTCGGGATCGCGGAAGACGTCAAGAACACCCAGCTGAGGGACGATGCGGGGTTCTACTACTACCTCTCGGCCGCGCAATACAGTCCGCGAGGGACTGGGTTGGTCGTGCGGACGCGCGGCGACGCGTCGCAGCAGGCGGAAGCCATCCGGCGGGTGCTGCAGAAGGAGATGCCGGGTGCGTCCTACGTCACGGTCACGACGTTCTCCGACGTCGTCGGTCGGGAAATGCAATCGTGGCAGCTCGGCGCCACGATGTTCGTCGTGTTCGGGCTGCTCGCACTCGCCCTCGCCGCGGTCGGGCTCTACGGCGTCATCGCCTACAACGTGGCGCAGCGGTCGCACGAGGTGGGAGTCCGCATTGCCCTCGGCGCGGGGCGCGCGGATGTAGTGTGGCTCGTAGTGCGACAGGGCGTACTGCTCGGCGGGCTCGGGATCGTGATTGGCGGCGCGATCGCACTCGCCGCCGCGGGACGGCTCACGCCGCTGTTGTTCGACGTGTCGCCGCGGGACCCGCTGGTGTACGCGCTCGTGGCGTCGGCGATGTTGGCCGTGGCGGTCGCCGCGAGCTTCATCCCCGCGCGTCGTGCGGCCGGCGTGGATCCGAACGTGGCGTTGCGATCGGAGTGAGCGTGGGGCGGTGAGTATGGGGCGCGTACCGTATGGCTGGCCAAGGCCCAACCAACCTACGCTGTGATACCCCCGCTTCGGCGGCGAGGCCCGGCTTATACCGCGAACCCACGCCGCGATAAGCGGCGCGAGGCGGCGAAGCACCTCGACCGCGTCCGCAACCGGCGCTGCAGCAAGCGGATACCCCGCCTGCCCACGTGGGCCGCTGGTGTTAGGCGGCGTGGGCGCCGCATAAGCCATCGGGCGCCGAGCATGCGCGATGACCCACCGCTTCGCCCGCCCGCTGCCGCCAAGCCATGGCAGCCCCATGAGCGCACGCAACCAGCACCGCCCCGGCGACCTCGACACCAGCCGGCTCACCGACCATGACCGAGCGCTCTGGCGCCGGCGAGCCAGGACTCATACTATTGTCGCCTCCCCCCAGGCGCCGTCGCTTGGACATCTCTCCGCCGATCGCGCGAGGCTGTCACGATGCGATGGATCACTTACGCCGCCCTTGCGGCACTTGGCGTTGGGCCCGCCACGCCGCCGGCCCTCGACAACGTCACACCGAACGACAATCGCCGATCGGCGGGAACGCTCGCGAACGGCGTCCTCACCGTCGCCATCGAGGCCCGCACGGGTGTCTGGCAACCCGAAGGCGAGCGTGGCCGCACGCTCGAGGTGGCGGCGTTTTCCGAAGAAGGGCAGCCGCTCTCCACACCCGGCCCGGTCATCCGCGTGAGCGTGGGCACCACGGTGCGCGCGACGGTGCGCAACCGGCTCGACAAGCCGCTCATCGTCTACGGGCTCGGGAAGACGCGAGGACTCTCGGACAGCGTGATCGTGCCCGTGAACGCGGCCACCCCGGTCTCGTTCACCCCCACGGCGCCCGGCACCTACTACTACCTCGCGAAGCGCGGCGTCGATGTCATCGGCGGCCGGCCGGCCGAGGATGGGCAACTGCAAGGCGTCATCGTGGTCGACGCGCCTAACGTGCGCCGCGATCCGGCCGAGCGCATCATGGCGCTCTCGTGGTGGTGCGCGGTCAATCCGGCGAGCCGGACGGGGCTGAGCCGCTGCACCATGACCATCAACGGCCTCTCCTGGCCACACACCGAGCGACTGGAGTACACCCAGGGCGACTCGGTGCACTGGCGGGTGGTCAACTTCACCGAGCTCGATCACCCCATGCACCTCCATGGCTTCTACTTCCGCATGGACGCGAAGGGCAATGGGGTGACCGACTCGGTCTACACGGCCGACCAACAGCGCATGGGCGTGACGGAGATCCTCGCGCCGTTCGAGACCATGTCGCTCGCCTGGCGGGCGGAGCGGCCGGGCAACTGGATCTATCACTGCCACTACGCCACCCACCTCTCGAGCCTGGTGGCGCTCGACACCGAGAACGGCGCGCTCGACCACTCGTTGCTCGACCATCACGGCTCCGACCGTCCGCATCAGATGTTCGGGCTCGTGATGGGGATGACCGTCGCGCCGAAGGGCACCGTGGCGCGAGCCGCCGGCCCCGAGCGAGCGATCCGCATCATCCAGCGCGAGAAGCCTAACGTCTTCGGTCCGCAGCCAGGCATGTCGTTCGTGCTCGACGGCACGCCGGAGGCGACCAACCCCGACGCGCTGCAGATCCCCGGCCCGACGCTCGTGCTCGAACGCGGCCAGCCGGTGGCCGTCACGATCGTCAACCAGTCGAACGATCACGCCGCCGTGCACTGGCACGGCATCGAGCTGGAGAGCTATCCGGACGGCGTGCCCGGCTGGAGCGGCTCGGGGAAGAACATCCTGCCGTCCATCCCGCCGCACGATTCGCTGACGGTGCGCTGGACGCCGCCGCGCGCCGGCTCGTTCATGTACCACTCGCACTTCAGCGAAGCGCAGCAGATGGGCAGTGGGCTGTACGGACCGATCATCGTGGTGGAACCCGGGCAGCGCTTCGATCCGGAGACGGACCGGATCCTGTTCTTCGGCACCGCCGGCGCCCCGACGAACGTGGTGTTCGGCCCGTTCCCTGGTTTCATCATGAACGGGAAAGCGCAGCCGGACGCGATGCACCTCGAGGCCGGCAGGCGCTATCGATTCCGATTGTTCAATCTTGCCGGCGACGTTCCACTCGTGGTGTCCATCAACGCGGGCGACGCGCCCATTCAATGGCGCGCCGTGGCGAAGGACGGACATCCGCTTCCGCCCTCGCAGGCCACGACTCGGCCGGCGGTGCTGGTGTTCGACCCGGGGGAGATCTACGACTTCGAGCTCACGCCGGCGGCCGCGGGTGAGATGGTGCTCAAGTTCGGGCCGCCTACGTTCCCTGCCCCACCGCCGCCACCAGCCGGCTCACCGCCAGGACCGCCGCCACCGACGCCGCCGCCAACGATCACCGTACCCATTCACGTTCGCTGAGCACCGGCGGCGGGGCGAGCCGGCGACAATGCTATCTGGCGATGATGTCGTAGCTGATCGCCACCGAGCCGCGGATCGCGTTGGAGATCGTGCACTCCCGTTCCACGACCCCGCCCATCTGCGCGAGCCGCGTTTCATCGACGCCGAGCAGCCCTTCCACGACGCCGGACAGGTGCGAGCGGCGGACGCGGATGCCCTCCGGTCCTTTCTCCGCCGTGATGGTGGCGGTCAACAGAATTCTCGTCGCCGAGCCGCCGTTGCGGGCGAGAACCGATCGCAGGCCGATCGCGAAGCACACCGCGTGTGATGCCGCGAGCAGCTCCTCCGGGGTAGTCGTGCCCGCGGACTCGCCGCGCAGGCCGGGGAACGTCGCCGGGATGTTGAACGCGCCGCTGCCGGCGCTGACGGTGCCGGAACCGCGCACCACGTCGCCGTGCCACGCGATCTCGGCCGCTCGGGCGAACGTCACCGTCTTCATGCTTGCACTCGAGGAGGTAGACATCGTCGTTGGTTCGGCAAAGCTACTGGCACGACTGAGAGATCAGGAGACGGGCGGCGAGGGTGCGGCGAGGGCGGCGATGAACCCGACGGGATCGTCCAGCCGCAGCCCGAGGCGCCGGGCCGGCCGCGCGAGCCCGCCCGGGAGGCGGACCATCGCTGGCGCGGCAAGCGTCACGAGGACGTTCGGCGTCGCCGGCTTCATCAGGTTAGGGCCCACGCCAGCACCGGGTGCTTGGCGCCGAGCCAGAGGTGCACCACGACCGTCTCGACGGCGATCGCGAGGCCCAGGCCGACAACGAGGCTGCCCGACCGGGCGGACCGGTACGTGAACTCCATCATGCGCGAGCGACTCGTTAGGTGGCCGGCGTGTTCGGCGCTGTCGGCGCGAGGCTGCCGAACGCGCATCGGGTTCGACGCACGCCCGGCGTCAGGCCGCGACCTTCAGCGCCGAAACCCGACGCACACCACCTCCCCGGCGGGGTCGGTGCGCGCCGGCTGGTACCGCAGCGCGAGGAATGAGGGCGGGTCCCCCACGTTCAGCACGCAGACCGCTCCCGGGCGCGCCGGGAGCGATGCCGCGCCGCTCCAGCCGTCGGCATCCGCGGCATCGATGCGAATCGAGAGGCCGGGGCGCGCCCGGCCGAGTGCCGCGCTGGTGATCCGCGCCCCTGGGTCGAACAGCGCCGAGTAGTCCTGGGCGAAGTGGCCGTGAGCGGCGCGGTAGCTCTCCTGCAGGGCCGCCACATGGTACTCGAGCATCCACCGGGCGTCGGCCTCCGCCTGGACGAGATCGGGACGGGTGGCGGTGTGGCAGGCCGCCGGGAGCGCGGCGAGGCAGAGGACGGCGGCACCATGGACGAGACGCCGCGTGGATAGGCCGCGAGCCACCAAACGCATGAGAAGCACATGACCTCGGAGCTGTATTGCCGCCTAACGATCAAGTATCGATCGCTGGATCATTCTCGCCTCAACGCTGTCGGGCGACAAACGCGCGTGCCTCTTCGAGTACCGTTGCTCTCGTGGCCCCGCCAGCAACCTCGAGTAGCTCCTGGTAGAAACCGCGAGCCTGGGATTCGTCGCCGGACGCCCGTGCAGCCCGAGCGGCGCCCAGCAGGCTGTTGAAGCGCCGCGGGTAGAGATCCAGGGAGCGCTTGTACGCCACCAGCGCGTCAGCGGGATGGGCCTGCTCCATGCGCAGGTCTCCCAGGAGCTCGTAGGCCGGAAGCGTGGGCCCGGGCGTCACCGCGTGCTTCGGCGTCGCCAGCTCGAGATCGGCTGCTTCCCGCATCAGCGCCACGCTGGATGCCGTGTCGTGCCCGGCCTGAGCGAGCCAGGCGCCCACCCCGAGGCGAAGGATGCGGATGTTGCGCGCGAAGAGGGCTTCGCCCGCGCCGCTCGCGGCAGTTGCGAGTACGTCGAGACGGTCGGCGGCGGCCTGCGCCCCCGCGACGTTGCCTTCGCGAGCAGCTCCGAGACCTCGGGCAAACCACGTCACGGCCTCGGGCCACGTGAACCGGTCCCAATCGAGCGCCGGAGGGTCCCGCGGGACCAGCGACATCGCCTCGCTCCAGGCGCGCCGCTCCAGTGCGTAGCGTGCCCTCGTCGACGCGAGGTGAAAGGCCGTCTTGAACGTGGGTTGCAGCGGGGCCGTTGCCTGAAGCCGCTTCACCTGTGCCGCGGCCTGGTCGTCTGCGCCTTTCTGCAGGTAGGCATAGACGAGGTATTCGATCGCGTGGGGGAATTCGTCCCACACGAACTGGCCACGGTCTCCCGCGGGCTGTTCCAGGGCGGCTTCCGCAGCCCGCAGGTTTCCCTGGATCACCGCGTCCCAATCGCCGAGCCGAGTGTAGATGTGGGTCGGCATGTGGAGCGCGTGGGGATTGCGTGGCGCGGCCGTCTCGTACTTCCGGATGATCTCCAGCGATTCGCGTTCACGTCCCGGCACGTCGTTGGCGTGCACCAGATAGTGCATGGCGCCGGGGTGGTCGGGGTTCCGCTCGTACACGTCGAGAAGGAGCGTGGCGGCACGCTCCGAGTAGGCGCGCGAGACCGTGTCGGAGGGTGCGACGGCCAGAAGCGCCAGCGCGTAGAAGGCAGCCGCTTCGGCGTCCTGCGGGAAGGCGGCGTGCACCTTTTCCATCGCCTGCTCCCACCGATGGATGCGCTGCCAGTAGTCCGCCGACGCTGGCTCGCGGAAGAAGGCCGCCGCAGCGTCCACGAAGAGGCGCTCGCGCTCCGTCGGCGGCCGGAGGGTCCTGGCTCTCTCGACCGACGCCCACCCGCGTTGCAGCTCCTCGGGTCCCGGTCGAGTGGGCCACAGGGGCTGGAACAGCGTCATCGCGATCCCCCAGTGCGCCATCGCGCACCGTGGATCGATCGTGGCTACCTGCTGGAAGGCCTTCCTCGCCCGCGGGTAGGTCATATGGTGCAGCAGGGCGACGGCCCGATTGAACTCGACCCGCGCCGGTGCGGAGCAGGAGACCGGGAAATCGACCGTGCCGAGGGCGTGCTCGGCGTGCGCCTTCGCCTGTCCGTTCGCCCCACTCGCGACGCTTCCAACCAGGACGATCGTCACCACCGTCGTGAAGCACGAACTGACGGGCGGCCGTTTCCGTCCGATCCTCTCCAGCGACGAGACCTGGTGCTCACGTAGCTCGCGATTCGTCATCGCCCCTCCAGCTCCGCAGTTTTCAACGCATGGAAGACTCGGCTCTCTCGCCGCTTGAATCCTCTGACTGGGTCGACGACCCGGGTCGAGTATATCGGGACCACCGCCGTCCGAAAGGTGTGGAATGGACGCGCCAATCTGGTGGAGCTCGTGGCTGCTGGGCCAGCCGGTCACTTCGAGGCCCCGAGCGTGCGCCTCTACAATCCCCAATCACGCCAGTGGAGCCTCAATTTCTCGAACAGCGAGGTATTCTGCTCCAGCTCCGTTCCGGCGCACAGAGCGATCGGGATGCCCATACGAGGTCGTCGTGGCGGAGGGCCCGGAAGAAATAGTGCTTCGGTAAACGGGCGGCCGCGGGCCGCATTCCGCAGGTCGCCCGCCTGCTGCAGCGCGCGTCACGCGCCGGGCTCGAGGGGCCCGGCTCGAGCTTCCGCGTGCCAGAGGTCCGGGTAGTCCAGGACGAACCCGGCGGCGTCGACGGTGAGCTCGCGCCGGAACGAACCGCCCGCGCTCTCATACAGGTAGCGCTCCGGGCTCAGGCGCGTATAGACCTGCTCGAGCACCTCCGTGGTGAGGTCCGGGAATCGGACCCAGGCGGCGCGCACCGCCGCACTCGCACCGACGGCCAACCCGAGTCGGCGGATCGGCAGGAGGTTCGTGGCGGGGGTGAATCCCAGGTCGACGTCATCGCAGCCATCGAGACTCGGTGCGCGCGCACCCCCGACCGTCCACGCCCCCGTCGGGCCGCGCGCGAGCTCGAGGGCCACGGCGGCCGCGCCGACGTACCCGCGGAGGGCGCACCGCCGCGTCACCCAGCGCGGGTCGCAGGCGATCTCGTACTCGAGGCGACACGGCCGTCCGGACTCCGCGAGCAGGGCGACACCCGACAACTGCCAACCGTCCGGACTCCGCCGCAACGCCGCGGTGTCGTGTCCGGGCAGGTCGAGGCGTCGCCAGAGGATTGTCGCTCGATCGTTCAGAACAACCACTCCGTCGTCCCGAGCTAGGTGAGTCGCCTAACGCCCGAAGGTCAGCTGTAACCGAGTCCGACAGGAAACGCCCACGCGGCGGGCACAATTCCGCCGATCGCTTGTCAGCTACAGCGCGCGTCAGATGGCAGGTCGTGATTGTCGTTCCGCAAGCACGATCTCCGAATACACCGCGCGCTGCTTGCCCTCGGCTGCGAAGGCGCGTTGGCGACTCATATACCGCTCGAAGATCGCGATACGCTCTTCGGGCTGCGGGAGCATCCCGACGACCCGCTCGAGATTGCCGAGGTAGTCCGGATAGCCAGCCGCCGAGCGGACGTCAGCGAGGAACGGCCGCAACTTGGCAAAGAGCCCGATGTGCTCGGTGTTTGCTGCGTTGAACATCTCGGCAGCAATCGCGCCCTGAATGACGAGGGACGCCGCCATGTCCCAGTAGCTCGTCACCATGCGGTAAGGCGCGCTCTCGTACCCTGGCCCAAGCCAAGCGGAGAGGACGTCACGCGCTGAGTTGGGATGAAACTCGAACGCGAACCATGCGCGTGCCTGGCGGAGGGTCGGCTCCGTCCGAAGCTCGTACAATTTGAGTAGGATTCCCGCGGCATTGGATGGATCAGCCATCAGGCTCTCCTGAAGACGATTTACCGTTGCCATCTCGTATCTCGCTCTTCGCTGATGTTGCGAACATTCTGGTCGGGGCGCCAGCTAACGCCCAAGTTCAGCTGCAAGCGAGTCAATAGAAGCGCCGCGCGCAGCGTGGCGCAATCATCAGATCGCTTGTCAGCTGCAACGTTCGTTAGGCCGCGGAGCGAAGCGCTCGCCATGCGCGGCCCTGACTGCATCCCGGCCAGGAGGGGACACACAACAGTCCGGTCGATGTAAGGGGAACCGTCTTCGCCGGAGTTCTTGTCTCCGTGTGAGAGGTTGGCGCTTCCAAGATAGCAAATACTTAGGTATTTACAAAAGTGTTCCCCGGTTGTAGAATCCCTCGGTCAGATCGGATAACCCGAGCATTGGGATGGCGTCGGAAATGGTTCAATCCGCAGCCGCTGACGAAGTTTTTCACGCCTTGTCCAACCCGACTCGGCGAAAAGTCCTGGAGCGACTGTCAGTCGGACCAGCCACCGTCAGCGAACTGGCGGCGCCGTTCGACATGCAACTCCCATCGTTCGTGCAGCACCTCTCGGTGCTCGAACAAAGCCGACTGGTCAAGTCGAAGAAGCGCGGGCGAGTGCGGACGTATGAGATCGCGCCCGAACGGTTCAAGGTCGTTGAAGACTGGCTGACCGCGCGTCGTCAGTTGTGGGAAGCTCGACTGGACCGGTTCGATCAATACGTCAAACAACTCAAGGAGAAGGAATCAGAATCATGAGCAAGCAATCCACCTTCAATCCGAAACTTGATTTCGCCATCGAACGGTTCATCGACGCTCCCACGCGGCTCGTCTGGGAAGCGTTGACGAAACCGGAGCATCTCAAGGAGTGGTACATGCCCAAGCCTTGGGGGCGTGTGTCGCGAACCGAAATGGACGTGCGACCGGGCGGCATCTTCAGCATCGACATCGCAATGGCAGACGGTCAGGAGTTTCCCAACCTCGGCTGTTTCCTGGACGTTATTCCGATGGAGCGACTTGTCTGGACCTCCATGTTGTTCCCCGGTTATCGTCCGGCTGTCTTTGACGACATTCCGATCACCGCCATCATTACGATGGAGACCGTGGGAACCGGCACTCGCTACGTCTTCACGGCGCTGCACCGGGATGAAGCTGACTTTGAGAAAAACAAAGCGACGGGTTGGCAGCAGGGCACCGAGATCGCCGTCGATCAGTTCGTAGATCACGTGATCGCGATGAAGTAGTTCTGCGCGACTCGCGGCGGACAGGTCAGGCATCAACGCCCAAGTCTCGACAACGAGGGGTGCGCGTTGTCGGCCTAACGCCGATTAGCTCGTTCCGGAATAACCCGCTTATCGCGGCGACGCCCGGCTTATACAGCGCGCCCACGCCGCCGAATTCCGCGGAATGCGGCGAAGCCGGGGACACCGGTCGCAACGCCCGCGCCGCCAAGGGTTTAACTCGACGGACTGGCGCGTCTCCCGGCTTATGCGGCGTGGGCGCCGCATAAGCCACCACGGGCCGAGCGTCGCTCGGCCAGACCCTCATGCCGCGCAGGCTCCGCCACGGCACCACACCGAGCCGATCACGCAACCCACGCCGCCCGGTCATCCGCGCCGCCAACTCCGCCCCATCGATGAACCGGCCGTCGAGCACGATCGCGTCGATCCGAGCCGTGTTTTGGTCACGGCGCCCATGACGTGATCGCGGACCTCTCCGATCGACTCGACGCGCGCCGCACCTCGCTCATCGGAGCGCCTGCACCACCGGGAGCTTCGCCGCCTGCCACGCCGGGAAGATGCCGCTCGCCACCGTGAGCAGCAGCGCGACCCCCGCGCCCACGGCCTGCGTGCCTAACGTCACATGGAACCCGGGCAGGAATCCCCCTTCGCCGAAGCCCGTCGCGATCGGCAGCAGCGTCGCGGCCCCCAGCCCGAGAATCGCGCCCGTCAGCGAGATCACCGCCGCCTCCACGATGATGAGCCCGAACACGCGGCCGTCGGAGAAGCCGACGGTCTTCATGACCGCCACTTCCGAGCGCCGCTCCCGCTGGTTCATCATCATCGCGTTGGCGGTGACGAGGAGAATGGCGAACACGACCGCCATGCCGATGGTGCCCATCAGCAGCTTCACGTTGCCCCACATGCTCGCGAAGCCCGCCGCGAACGCCTTCTCCGTTCCCGTCTTCGTGGGCGCGGGCGAGTTCCGGAACTGATCGTCGATGGCCTTGGCCACGACCGGCGCGGTGGCCGGGTCATCGATCTTCATGATGAACCAGCCGGGCGTCACGCGGTCCGGCTCCCGTTCGTAGTAGTCGTAGTGGAACATGAAGGAGTCGTCGCCGTACTCCTTCAGCGTCGGGTGATAGATCCCGCGGATCGTGAAGGTCCAGTCGCCCGGGAAGATCGTGCCCTGCAGCGTGACGTTGTCGCCCACCTTCCACCCGAAGGCGCGTACCAACCCCTCGCCGATCACCGCGGACGACCGTTCGCGCAGGAACGCCTGCTTCTGGTCGTCGGCGATCTGAATCTCCGGATACATCTTCAGGTACGACTCGGGCTCGATCGCGAACGACGCGAAGAACTTCTTGCCGTCGCCGTACTTGCCGCCGAACCAGTTCGCCCAGGTCACCGCCTCCACGTGCGGAACGGACCGGAGCCGGGTGGCGTAGCTCATGGGAAGCGGGAAGACGAACGCCGTGGAGTTCTGCACGATCATCCGTGACGCGCTGCTCACCCCCGAACCGGCGTTGAGCGTCGTCACCACCGTGCGCAGCGTGGCAAACAGGAAGAGCGCGAGCGCCACGCTGAAGATCGTGAGGACAGTGCGCAGCCTGTGACGCTTGAGGTTCGCGAGCACGAGCGGCAGGAATCTCATCGCGCCACCTCCATCTCCCGCGCCGTCGGCAGGCTCGGCACCGCGCGCTCGAGCAGGACGCCCTTCTCGAGGTGCAGCACGGCCTTCGCGCGGGCGGCCGCCTTCGCGTCGTGCGTGACGATCATGATCGTCTTGTGGAACTCGTCGTTGAGCCGTCGCAAGAGCTCCAGCACCTCATCGGAGCTCTTCGAGTCGAGCTGTCCGGTCGGCTCGTCCAGCAGGATGAGCGTCGGATCGGCGACGATGGCGCGCGCGATCGCGACACGCTGCTCCTGGCCGCCCGAGAGCTGCCGCGGAAAGTGGTCCATGCGGTCCTCCAGGCCCACGACACCCAACGCAATCGCGGTGCGCTCGGCGCGCTCCTTCCTGCTCAGATTCGTGAGCAGGAGCGGCAGCTCCACGTTCTGCTGCGCCGTCAGCACCGGCAGCAGGTTGTACGACTGGAAGACGAACCCGATGGTGCGCGCCCGCCAGGCGGCGAGCTGCGACGGGCTCATGGCGCTCACCACGGCGCCCGCCACCTGCACCGTGCCACTGGTGGGCCTGTCGAGCCCCGCGACGAGATTGAGCAGCGTCGACTTGCCCGAGCCCGAGGGGCCCATCAGCGCCGTGTAGCCGCCTTCCTCGAAGTCGATGGTGAGCCCGGTGTAGACGTCCACGGTCTGCGCTTCGCGCTTGAAGGACTTGTGGACATCGCGGATTTCGACGAGTGCCATGAGACGGACTTCCGTTGAAGGAGATGACGTTAGGCTACGGCACCTTCACCCGCATTCCCTCGGCCGGCGACGCCACGCCGCCGACGAGCAACTGCTCTCCGCCGTTCAGGCCGGAGCGGACCTCGAGAAAGCCGGCGCTGACGGGTCCCGTCTGCACGGCGCGACGCACGAGCCGCCCGTCGCGCACGATCCAGACGACGCTGTTGCCGGCATCGGTCTTCACCGCCGCCGCGGGCACCCGAATCAGCGGCCGCGCGACCGCATCCGCCCCGCCGGCGCGCGGCTCATCGGGCCCCAGAAAGTCCACCTTGGCGCCCATCTCCGGCAGAATGCGCGGATCGTGGTCGGTGATGGACACCTTCACCTGCACGGTCGCGCGCTGCCGGTCGGCCGTCGGGACCACCTGTCGCACGGCACCCCGGAAGGTGGTGTCGGGATAGGCATCCAGCGTTATGCGCGCGGGCCGGCCGCCGTGGATGCGACCGATGTACGCTTCGTTGACGTCCACCTCGACCTCGAGCGTGGACAGGTCGGCCATCGTGACGACCGCGCCGCGGGTGAGCCCACCGCCCACCGACGGCGCCACGACCTCGCCCACTTCGGCGTCCTTGCGCAGCACCGTACCGGTGAAGGGCGCGCGGATGATCGTGTTCTCGTTGTTCGCCTCGGCCATGCGAAGCGCGGCCTCAGCCGCCCGCTTGCGCGCCTCGGCCGCGTTCGCGCGTGCCTCGGCCTGGGCCACGCGGCTCGTCGCGAGGTCGAGATCCTGCTGGGGAATGAGGTTGGCGTTCGCGGCGCGGATGTCACGAAGGCGATTGGCTTCACGGCGGAGTTGATCGCGATCGGCCGCGGCCTCGATGACGCTCGCTTCGGCGGTCGCGACGTTCGCCTGGGCCTGCGACACGGCGGCCTGGAAGTCGGCGTTGTCGAGCCGCGCGATCACCGCGCCGCGCTGCACGAACGACCCTTCGCTGACGCCGAGGAACGCGAGCCGCCATCCGGGGAACAGCCCGTGGTAACCGGGATGGGATGAACGGATGCTGGGCCGGGTGGGTGGAGGTTCCCTTCTCCGCGGCTGCTCACCCGGTGGTTGAAGTCACGGGTGCATTGCAGGCCGGCCGATGATGCAGAGTCCGTGACCGTTCCGGAACCGTTGCTCCCGCACGTCGACCAGCGTGAACCCGTGCTCTTCGAGCCGGGCACGGCCCGCGGCGACGCAGGTCGAGCTCAATGTGCGTGCCCGCCCGACCATGATCGCCGACCGGTCGATCGCGGTGATGGTACCGCGAGTGAGCCTGCCGCACCCCGCCTCGGTGGACCGAGTCACGAACTGAGTGTCGGTCTCCAGTCAGGAAGGAGCCGGGAACCTGACGCGCGGGTCTTCCGCATGCACAGCCACGCTGAGCGCCCCTATAGCCAAATCTGGCAGTAGCACTCGCCACGGGTCACGAGCTGTTCCGTGAAACGGCACGGGTTCCCCGACCCGGAGCCTTTTTCGAGCGCGGCCTCGGGAACCAGCATACCTGCTCCGGACCCGTCAGTACGACTGTCAGCTTCACCCCGCGGCCGACCGTCGTCAGGATCCGGATCAACCGCTCCACGGAGAACCGCGCAATCCTGCCGCGGCGAAGATCGCACATCCGCGCCGCATCGATGCCGAATCGCCGCGCGGCGACGAGCACGGGCTCGCGGTCGGAGAGCGCCAGAATCGCGTCGGCCAGTTGGCGCTTCAACACCAGGATCGGATCGATTGGATCGTCGTCCACACCACACCGCACACGTTAGCCGCGGCCACGAAGGATCGTGGCATCGCGGCGCTGCGCCCGCCATCAACCTGATGAAGAGCGCGGAGCACAGGATCTTCGCCCGCCCGGCGACTGTTGCACGGCTGCCTCATCATCTGCCGCGGCAGCCGGCTGTGTTAGGACAGGTTCTCCTGGATGAAACGCGGACTCAGATGCACGTCCAACTGGACGAGGGGCGCGTCGCCGATGCACTTGAAGCTGTGGACTTCCCCGGCCTTGATGACCAGGATGTCGCCCGCGCCGGCCTCGAACTCCTCGCCGTTGACGGTATAGAGCCCGCGCCCCTCCCGCAGGAACTGGACTTCATCGTACGGATGCCGATGGGGCCCGGGACCACGGCCGGGGAGGGCGCGGAGAAGGTACACGGAGACATTCACGTCACCGTTGTCGGCCCCGACGAACTGATGCGAGCTGCCCTGGAACGGCAGGTCTTCCTGACGGATGCGGTACATCGTGCCGATGCTCCCGTGCGGGTGGGTGAGGGTGGCCAACGTATCGCGCAGGATTCCCACGTATTCCGCCAGGTAGCCGAGCGGGCGGGCGGCTCACCCGTTGACGACGAGAGGATGTCACGATGGGCGCCGCGGTGGGGTTTGCCACAGGCCCGCCGCCTAACGCCTGGCATCCCGCCATGGCGTCCGGCTGTCCAGGCGCACGTCCTCGTCAGCCCCCGTCCACCAGGTGGCCGGCACGGAATACGGCGGTCAGCTCCGCGGTGAGCGCTTCGACGAGGTGTGGCCGTCCGTGGAAAGCGGCCGGCGTGGTCTGCAGCAGAGCGATCCTGGGCAGGCCGGAGTCCGGAACGACCACGAGATTCTGGATGGCGTTGACCGCCGGGTTCAACTCCGACTTGCCCGGCGGAACCATCCCGACCACGGCTCGCACGAGGGCAATGTCCGAGTCGAGGTACCGCACGTCACGGACCTTCGCGACGTAGGCCGCGGTCGGGTGATGGGCGAATATGGCGCCAAGCTCCGATGCGATTGCGGTCCGACCATCCATCTGAGACCCGTCGAAACCGACGACGCTGGCGGTCGCGGTGAAGAGCTCCGCGAAGGCCTCCGCATCCCGACGGTTCCACGCTTCGAGGAGACGTGTGTACAGCGCGATGAGATCGGCACGAGACACGACAGTAGCCTGCCTGTTGAAGGTGGTCATACAGCCCGTCGTAGAGATCGACTTCCGCAGGCACGTGAGAGTCCTCCAGACAGCACGCCACGCTGTTCGACGCCTAACGCCGGCGTCTTGCCGCGCGGGTCTCGTTCTACGATCCCGTCGAGGTCGCTTCGAATCGTGAAGCGAGCTCGAACGGCTGCCCTTCTACTGCGATCGATGGTAGTCCGCGTCCGGTCTCGGCGATAGCTGCCGACATTCGCCCGCTCCTGTTCATGATGGTGTCAGCGAGCTTGACCAGCGTCTCGTTCGGCCGTGCGAGCGGCGCCACCCGCCGCAACTCCATCGCAATCTGGAGCTCCGGCGCATGAGGGTTGCGATAGCACGCGGCGACGAACGCGGTGGCGGTCGACCGTCCAATTCCCGCGTGACAGTGAACCAGGAGGGACTCGATCGCGTCCCACTGTTCGAGGAAGGCCACGAGCTGCGCGATGTGCTGTGCGGACGGCACGACGACTCCCGGCGCCGACGCGTGGGCGTCGTGGAACGCGAGCCGAAGATGCCGGCCGCTGTACCAGGGGCCCAACTCCGGGAATGGAACGCCCGGATCGAGGACGCTGATGACGCGTCCGGGCCTTCGTCGGACCATTAGATCCGGCACGTGAGCGAGCGGGCACACCAGGATGCTCATTCGCGCGAAGGGGACCGGTTCGGGCTACCGCCGAAAGGAGGGATGCGGGCGCCCGCAAGATAACACCGGTTTGGAAACCTCTGGCGGCGAGCCGTGGTCTAACGTCCTCGAACGACCGAGGGCAGCCACCGGGCTTGGAAGCGGCCTCCTCTCGGGTATCGTCGAGCGAGATCCCCCAGCCTCCGCACCCTGTCCCACGGTCTGCCCGGAGATTTCTCCGCCGGACTCACCCTCGCCGGCGGCACGACCGTCGGGCATGTGCCGCCGCAGCGACGCTGGTACCTTGGCGGCACGCAGACCATTCGCGGGCAACGCCCCGACACGGCGCAGAGCGGGAACGTGTTCTGGCTGACCCGCGCCGAGATCGGCAAGGACGTTGGCGCGTTCCGCGGCTCGGTGTTCGGTGATGTGGGCTGGGTCGGCGACCGCACGCGGATGGCGGAGGTCGCCGGCCGTTGAGCGGAGTCGGCGTCGGCCTGTCCGTGCTCGATGGCATTGCCCGCATCGACGTCGCACGAGGGCGCTACCCCAGCAGGCAGTTCCGCGTGGTCCTCTCACTCGGCGCGCGCTGGTGAGGCCAGCGTCCGCGACATCGACCACGAATTCCACTGCGGGCGAGTCGAGCAGAAGCACGGGTGGAGCCGGCACAATCCTCAGATCGTTCGTCGGTTCCAGTGCCACGTTAGGTGCTGGAGGGTGCCACGCGCCGTTGGGTGGGGCGTGGGCTTCCCCTCACTGCTCACGTCCGACGCGTTCCCACACCAGGTGCGCCGTCAGCTGCTGCCCACCGAGTACGGTCGGCGCCGTGCTGAGGAGCAGGCGCGCGCCATCCCACACCACGAAGCGCTCCTGATCCGTTCCGACCCAGTTGGGGAACAGGCTCGCCTTCACATGGTGGATCACCGTTAGGTGACTTCGCCCGCGGCGCTCCGGTTCTCCCACGATACCAGGCGCCACGTGCCAAGCAGCTGCTGCTGCATCTTCGCTCTCCTCCAACGCCGGAGCGATCGGTGCCCTGCGGGTCGTCCGTTCAAGGCCTGAAGTTCACCGGCACGCGAATCAATCAAGGCCGCGGGGCGCAGCCCCGCGCCAGCCTTATCGCTTGCCAGGTACAACCGCCCGTTAGGCGTCAGGCAGGCACCGGTCCTGAACGAATGGCCTGACGCCGTCGATCACGAGATCGAGCAAGTCGTTGATGTGACTGAGGGAGGAAGTAGATAGCGACGACTGGCGGCAACGCCTCCGCGGGGTGTCTAGGCCGACGCTCGCTCGTGAAGCAACATCCACGACGTCCCGAACCGATCCCTGAGCATGGCGAAGCGGTGGGCGAAGAACGTCTCTTCCATGGGCATGAAGATCTGCCCGCCCTCGGTAAGCAACGCGTAGAGCCGTTCCGCCTCCTCGACGCTGTCCACCACCAGGGTGAGATAGGCGCTGCGCATCGGCTGAAAGCGCTCCGGCGGGATGTCCGCGCCGAGCAGTACCGTATCGCCGAGCTCGATACGCGCATGGAGGACGGCATGCTTCCAGTCCGGTGGCACCTTGTCCGACCCCGGCTGCTCGCCGTGCGTCGTGACCATCGTGATCTTCCCGCCGAGATGCTCGGCGTAGAAGTCGAACGCCTGCCGACAGTTGCCACCGTAGTTGAGGTACGTGTAGAGCTTCATGGAGGTCTCCGGTAGGGAGGTCAGGACACGGCTCGCGCCGACGGCCTCAGCCTGCGCGGGGATTACAGCATAATGCGGCGAAGCGGCGAGAACGGATCGCAGCGACCGCATCGCCAACGGGTTAGAGCCTCCGGTCGAGGGGCCTCCCGGATTGGGCGGCGTGCACGCCGCCCAATCCGGGAGGCCCCTCGTCGCGCGACACCCGTCCGCACAGGACGTCCATCGGAATGTGCAGCCGGGAAGATCGGTGCATCCGCCGAACGCTAATTCATGGTGGCGCTTCCCCCGGCCCCGCGTGATCAGCGCTCCTGGCCGCCGGCGAGCTGCGCGTTACCGGTGTAGTTCACCATCCACTGGACGCCAAACCTGTCCGCGCAGATGCCGTACTTCTCGGCCCACTGGGTCCTCTGCAGCGGCATCTCGATTCGGCCGTTGGCCGAGAGTGCGTCGAACAGCGCGGCCGCTTCCTGCTCGCTCTCCGGCTCGAGTGTGATGTAGAAGTTGTTCCCGACCTTGAGCGTCATGCCCCTGGATTCCAGGACATCCGTCCCCATGAGCACGTTGTTCTTCCCAAGGGGCAGGGCGATGTGCGCGATCTTGTCGAGGTCGCCATCCGGCACTCCCATGGGGTTGTCGCCGAATTCCCTGAGGCGCATCACGGCGAGAAACTCTCCGCCGAATACCGACTTGTAGAAGTTGAACGCCTCCTCGGTGTTCCCGTTGAAGTTGAGGTACGGATTCGCTGCCTTCATGGGATCGTGTCTCCTTGCATGAGGATTGTGTGAACGGACGTCCGCCGCTCACGTAGACGTCGATCGACGAGCGCCGGAATCGACAACGGACGTTGGGGGGGGCGTCGAGAAACCGCGGCAGACCTTCGAAGGCCTCCTCAGCTTTCGGCTCCACGAGCGCGGCGCACCGCCCGAGCAGAGCGGTGCGCCATTTCCCGGGCATCGAAGCTACGGCTCTGGAAGGGTGCCCCTATCCTCGTCGCTTGCGGGCGTCGCGCTGACGCGCACGCATCTTGGCGAGTGTCGGCTCGAGGTAGCGCCGATAGCCTGCGGGGCTCATCCAGCCGGGCGGACACGCGACCGACTCGAGCGCGGACGCGGCGAGGTGCAGGAACTGGTGCGTCTTGCTCGTGGTCCGCTGCACGCGCACCCGGTAGGCTCCGCGCTCGAGCGCGCGGATCCGGCCGATGCGCCCGTCGGGCACCCGCACACAGTCGCCGACTGCATACCGCTTACCCATGCCCCCTCCCGCACGTCGACCCGGGCGCGATCTGGAAGCCACCGCGAACGCCACCTACGGGAACAACGGCGGCCTAGCGCGCTTCTTCGTCGCCTGCTCGAACGCGTACGCCAGCTCGATCAGCTTCGCCTCGCTGCACGCGGTCCCCGTGAACGTCACCCCGAACGGCGCCGGCTTCGGGTCGAACCCGGCCGGGAACGCCGCCGCGCCGGTGCCCTGGCCCTGACCCACCGGGATGAACGCGTACGGCACCGTCACCGATGGGTAGCCGGGCCGCGCGCCGATGTTCGCGCTGCTCACGCCGGGGAAGAGCAACGCATCGAGCCGGTTCGCCTTGAGCGCCGCGTCGATACCGTTCGTCGCCGACAACAGGATGTCCTTGCGCCGGTCGGCCTCGTAGCGCTCGCGATCGGCCCGCACATCCATCTCGTCGGAGACATCGAGGTTCGCCTGCCCGTACTTGATGGCGCCGGCGCGCTGATGCGCGATGTTCCACTGCCTGAGCTCCGTGAGGGTCCTCACCGGCGCCGCTTCGCCCAGTGACTGGAGCCACGCGTTGAAGTCGCGCTTCATGCCGTACTTGAACGCGATGGAGCAGTTGACGTCGAGCCCCTTCGCGTTGTCGAGCCCCCCACAGACGTTCCAGTTGAGGAAGTTGTTGACCGGGTTCGTGTCGACGACACTCGGGATGTCGGCCGGGTCGACGATCACCGCGCCCTGCTGCCTGAGCGCGGCGATCACCTCGTCCATGACCTTGCGCTGCGCCTCGTTGAGGCCGCCGCGCGGGGTGCGGCCTCCCGCCGACGTGCGCTCGTAGAAGAACGCGCGCGGGATGCCGATGCGCGCGCCCTGGAGTCCCTTCGCGTTCAGGAACCTCGTGTAGTCGCGCCCCGCGGGCGGCGGGCACTTCGCGGTCGCCGAATCGTTAGGGTCGGGCCGCGCGCCCTCCATGGCGCCGAGCATGATGGCCGCGTCGGACACCGTGCGCGCCATCGGACCGGGGGTGTCCTGGTCCGCCGTGATGGGGATGACGCCGTAGCGGCTCACGCGTCCCACCGTGGGCTTGATGCCCACGAGCGCGTTCTGGTGCGCGGGGCTGAGGATGGACCCCGACGTCTCGGTGCCCACGTTCGCCGCCCAGAAGCTCACGTTCGTTCCCACGCCGGAGCTCGAGCCGCCGGTGCCGAGCACGGGGCGGCCGTCGAAGTAGTTGTCGCGCGGGTCGCGGCGCGGGTCCCACGGGTTCATTCCGTAGCCATTGAGGGCGTTGTAGTTGCCCGGCATCCCGCTGGCCACCCAGTTGGCGAGCTCGGTGAGCTGGGTCTTGGCCAGGATGATCGCGCCGGCTTCCTCGAGGTTCTTCGCGAGCGTGGCCTCGTACGGCGGCACCAGGTCGGCAAAGGCGAGGGCGCCGCCGGTGGTGGGCATGTTGGTGGTGTGGATGTTGTCCTTGAGCGCCACCGGGATGCCGTGCAGCGGTCCGCGAATTCTGCCTCGCGCACGCTCGCGGTCGAGCGAGTCGGCGATGGCGAGCGCGTTCGGGTTGACGGTGATGATCGCGTTGAGGTGGTCCTCGTAGAGCGCGATGCGCGTGAGGTACTGCTGCACGATCTCGCGCGACGTCGTGCGGCGCTGCTCGAGCGCCTTGCGCATGTCGTCGATGCTGGCCTCGACCACGGAGAACGGCGCGGCGGCGGCACCGCGTGACGTTGCGGCGCGCCCCGAGGGCTGAGCGACAAGCGGTCGCGGTGCGAGGAGGGTCAGTGTCGCGGCGCCGGCGAGCGCGAGCTGGAGGAGCGTGGTCCGAGTCACAAGGAAGGAGTTCGACGGGTTGTGACGCATGGTCGTGAGGAACGAGTGATGCCGCTGAGGGAGCCGCGTTGGCCGCAGCGACCTGTTCGCCGCGTGACGATCATCGGTTACGCCTGGGCGCCAGACACCGAGCCCCCAGAGCTGGTTGCGGTTGTCGCTGCACGTCGAAAAAGGATGGCGAGGGACCACGTCGATCCTGGAAATGTCACTGCCCAGAGCGACGCGATCCATATCAGCGGATGGAAATACATCTGCAGCGCGAGGAACGGGAGGAGCAGCCCGTTCGCCGTCAGGAACCAACGCACGACTCGCTCGAGTCCCTTACCCGTGAACACCCTCGCGGCAAAGAGAGTGGCCACACTCATGAAGCTGTACCCAAGAATGTCCACGGCGTACAGGAACGAATCGAACGGCACGAAGAGAAACGGCTCGATGCCTTCGATCCGGCCGCGCGCAACTCGTGGCGCGACGAGGGTGAGCTGGACGAAATAGACGACGCTGATCAGGACCGCGTACGCGGTGCCGAACGCGACGGCCGCGTGGCTCCAGATCCGTCTGTCGGGGGACGCCAGCTGGTGGATGCTCACGACGAGTACGAGGAACGAGGAGCCCAGGAGCAGTGAGGGCGTGAGCAGTACGACGAGTCCGAGCGGCGTGCTCGCGCTCTCAGGCCCTCCGCGGGACCCGAGCCATCCCAGCCACTCCGCGAGTTGCCCCACGACGTACGTGAGGCTGAACGCCGTCGCGAGCACCGCGGACCAGAAGCCGGCGGTCCTGGTCGATGGCGAGATCTGTGTAACCATAGCGTTCCTGCCGCAGCCCGCTCGCCCGCTGTGGCCCCCTCGTCATGGTGCTGCGGAATGGAGCTGACCCGGGTTCGCCCACACGACGTAGCGCGACTTGCCATTTCGATCGGTCGCACTCGCCACGCCGGGGTCCCGGATACCGGCGCTGGCGAATGCGTCGAGAGTAGCGGGTACGTCCGCCTGGCAGACTGGACCGACGATCAGCCGCCCCGCCGGCTCAGCGACATCGCGAAGCAAGCGCGTGACCAGTGCGGGCCCGCGCCCAGGTGCCACGTACTCGAGTCCGGTGCGCACGTAGCTGAACCGTTGCGGCGGCGCCCAGTCGACGGCATTCCCCGTGAAGATCCGGCAAGCCGACTCGGGAAGCCGACGGCGCGCCATCTCAGCCAGCGCCGGGTTGAGCTCGAGGCCGTAGAGTGTCAGCTCGATGCCGCGCTCCCGCGCCCAGACGGCGAGGCACTCCATCAGGTGTCCATTCGCACAGCCGACGTCCAGCAGGGAGCCGTTACCCCCAACGGCGTCGAGGACGAGGGCCCGTGCCTCGCGCCACAGACCCGCATCGCCATCGAACCCCGACTGCCACCGCGGGTCCTCCTCACACAGGTACGAGCTCGCGAGGGCGTCGGTGACGCGGCGCTGCCACTCCGCCTCGGTAATCGCGCCACGCGCCAGCGCCTCCGCGGCGGCATCGATTCCGGCTTGCGCGGCGGCCTTCGCCGCGGAGCGGGTGTGCGTCTCACTCATGGACGTAGCTGCATAACGCCCCACGAACGGACAACGCGCATCGCCGATCCAGTCAGGGCTGCACGCGCACTCGCACGGGCACGTAGCTCACCTCGTAGCCGTCGGCCCGCCGTTCGCTCGGCATCACCTCGGTGGCTCCGATCCCGCGACCGGTGACGCGCCCGGTGAGTGAATCGACGCGGACTACGAGCGTGTCGGCAGCACGCCAGACCACCGTCGGGCGCCAGCGCTTCCGGCCGCCGCAACTGGTGAGTTCGAGGGTGGCGACGAACGACTCCCCTGGGCGCACGACGGGATCGACAGGCTGAACGCGCATTCCAAGCTCGTCGGTGCAGTTTCCGACCGTGAACGGGTTGCACGCCGCGACAATGAGGCCGGGCGCGAGTGCCAACAGGGACATACGACCAGAGAGGCTCATACCGTACAGACCCTCGCGGGCAGACGTCACGTCACCACGACGTGTGGCGCCGTCCAACTCCGCAGCTCGCCTGTCGACGGCAGCGCACGTTAGGCCCCACGCCTTCGATGCTACGCCACCCGGAAACGCTCGAACCGCTCTGCGAGAAACTCCGGGTCGGGCCGCAAGTCGTCCCTCTTCGGCGAGATGAGTCGGGATCCGGCAACCTCCTGAAGCCCGTGCTTCAGCACCGCCAACGTGCCGCCCGCCGCGGACTTCACGTGGAGCTGCACCGCGGCGCACGTGTGCACGCTGGACGCGAGCATCTCGCAAGACGCTGACGGGACGATCGTCTCGTACACGTGGACGATCGACAGGAGCAAGAAGACCATGAGCGGCGCGGTGCTGACGACGGCGCTCGAGGGCAACCGCGCGCGTGAGGTGTTGCTCACGGTCATCGACAACTCCGGCGCGGCGGGAACCGTCACGAGAACGGTGCAGCCGTAGCGGTGCGGGGACGATGCGTCAGGCCGCCGGTGCGCCAGCCGACGTCGGCTTGCGACCCACTGCAAGCAGATGCGCGCTGCAGCCGAGCACCGAGGGCTCCGCTTCGAGGAGGCGCGCAACTCGCAGGAGCGTCGCGCGCCGTTCGGGCGCCTGTAAACGCTCCTCGACATCCGGGAGCATCCAGCCCGGCCCCTCGATGCCGTAGAGGCCCTCCACGGCCAGACCGGCATTCTCCACCTCGGCACGCAGCTCCGCCGGCTGGTGGAAATAGGCGGTCGTGAAGTAGTCGAGGCGCTCGGTCGGATTGCGGTGCTGTCCGTCGCGGAGATCCCGCTCGACGATGCGCATGAAGCGGGCGTCCGCAAAGAGATCACGGGCGAGTCCATCCAGTGCGGAGGCGTAGCGAGAGATCCCGGCCGCGAGGAGGACTCCGCCTGGCCGCAAGACGCGAGTCGCCTCACGCAGCGCCGTCTGCCGGTCTGCTGCATCGACAAGGTGGTACAGCGGACCGAGCAGGAGCACGAGATCGAAGGACTCGTCCGAGACCGGAAGCACGCGCGCGTCGGCCACGCGGCACGAGGCCAGCCCGCGCGCCGCGCGCGAACTCCGTCGGCGGGCCTCCTCGACGAGTCGTGGTGCGGCGTCGAGGAGATGCACTGCGTATCCTTGCTCGGCCAACCAGAACGCATAGGCGCCGGCGGCTCCGCCGACGTCCAGCACTTCCGCCGGCGAGCGCGGGGCGTGGCGTTCGATCAGCTCACGAGTCCGCGCCTCCTCCAGCCGGAAAGCGCCGTGCTCGAGCCGCGACTCCTCCGGCGCGCGGCTATAGAAGTCAGCAATGTTGGGGTCGAAGCCGGTCGGCGGCTGCTCAGACATGGCGGCGTGTCCGTGGTGGCAGCCTAACGCCAGAGCTCACCCGCAAGCGCTGCAACAAGGCGCGGCCGCGCGGGCCAGGCATGCGTGGGCCATGTTGGGGGCGTGTCACACTCTCCCGTGAGGATCCGCCCCGCGCCGCTGGCGCCTCCAAAACTCTCCGGGTGTGAGCACGGTCAGATCCATGCGGTCCCGATCACGAAGTAGGTGCTCGTCGTTGGAGATCAGGATGGCACCGGCAGCGTGGGCCAAGGCAGCAAACTTGCGATCATCCGGGTCGGGGATATCGGCAAACCGCTCAGGATGGGTCGCGCCCGTGAAGCGATCCGCGGGACGGAACCACTGCCCGACATCATGCGCTCGCAGCGGTGGGATCTGCTTCATGATGCGTTCGGTCTCGCGGCGCGTCGCGTCGTTCCACACCATCCGCAGCTGCCCCTGCTTGACGGCATCCACGATCTTCGCGGACGCGCTCCGGGGATTGAAGCCCGCCGCGACAAAGACATTCGTATCCAACACCACCGCCGGCTGAGGCATGCGACCGCTCCTTCGGATAGCTGCCCTGTCCGCGTGCCGTGCAGCCACGTCGCGCGACACGACCACGGCAAGTCGTGCGCCCGCACGCCGTTCGGCGCTGCATGAAGAGGCGACCCGCCTCGTCGAAGAGGTGAACACTTACGGACGGCAGCGACAAGCGCGCGGAGCCAACGTGTGCACGCAGTTCGCGGATGGACGTGGAGATCGGCATGAAGCGGCGGACCGCGCGCGGATGCGTGTGGCCAGCTAACGAAGCTGTAGAAAAACCCGGCGGCGTGTGTGGCCCGGGTCGGAACTCGGCGGGCCGTCGCGGGTTGTAGCAGCGTCGAACCACGATGGGCTGCCCGGCCCCTCCCCAATCGAGCACCTCGAGCCGCACGGCACTGTCCACGGTCACATACCGGATGACGTGCTTGGCGGTGTCTGCCTGGGCACTGAGCGGCGACGCCGTCGCAATGGGGAGCACGACGCCGACAAGAGCCCGGAATAAGCCCGACGTGCGATGAGCGTTGGGACGATGTCGCGCGCGATTCGGAGGGATCATTCCGGCTGGCACAGCTGCGATTTGGGAGCGCGATAACATAACCGTGACCACCGGTGCTGGTTGTGGCCGCCTAACGCCCGAGCTAAGCTGCGAGCGAGTCCGATAAGAGCGTGCGGCGAAGCCGCACGCAATCCGCAGATCGCTCGTCAGCTTCAGCGTTCGTTAGACCGCCGGTCGTGATCCGCGTGACACCAGCGCCCACGTGGGTCTCCCTCTCTGCGCCACCCGGGTTCGTTGGGGCTGACGCGAATCGTCGAACCGATGCCGAGAGCCGGGATCGCGAATACCGCGATGATCCACGGAGCGTCGGCTGTATAGCGCTGCCGGGCAGAGGGTGCCGGCATGTTGTCCCGGCATTCGGCGGCGGAGCCGTCGCCTTCAATAACACGCTTGTCAGCCTCACCGCGCTGTTACATCGACTCTCTCCATGAGCTATCGGACGTAGCCTCTGAGACGACCCATCGCAGCGAGATCGAAGCGCACTTGCAGAGGACCTACGTTCCCGCCTGGGATTTGGCCTTTGAGGGCGCTGACAAGGTCGCCGCGCATGGCACCCACGTGGACATGCGGAAAGGTCGCGTTGCCGTTGTTGCCGATGCGGGCCACGACGTCTCCGGCCCGGACCGTGTCACCGACCTCGACCTGGATGTCTTGGACGTGCACGTAGCCGACCTGCACCGGTGCGTCCCCAGGCTCACCGAGCCGCTCAAACAGGATGGAAGTCGCGGGATCCGGGCCCCGAGTCCCAGGCCGATTCACCACCGCGTTCCGGAGGATGAGCTTTACGACGCCGTCGAACGGCGCATGGAGCGGCTCATTCCAGCTGAACCAATCCTCGTTGCGCGTTCCGTCGCCCGTGTAGAAGCGATTGAAGTTGCCGAGCGGGCCACCGTCGCGGCGATAGACAAGGCAGTCTGCTCCAAGCGCATCACCCGCGTGATCCTCCGATCCGAGCGGGTGCTCCGAGCAGGTGAAGGTGGCGGCCAGTGGCGGATAGATGACAACCGCGTCGATCGTCGGATTCGCCAGTCCGGCTCGCCCTGGTGGCTGACTGGCGCGAGCACATGCGACGACCGTGAGCAGCGCACAAAAGTGGGCGAAGGCGATTGGTCGGATCATACAGATGTGCAGGGTCGGTCTAACGCGTAATTAGCCTGCGATGTGATAACCCGCTTATCGCGGCGACGCCCGGCTTATACAGCCCGCCCACGCCGCCGAGTTCCGCGGAATGCGGCGAAGCCGGGGACACCGGTCGCAATGCTCGCGTCGCCAAGCGTTTAGCGTCGCCCGGCCGACGCGTCTCCCGGCTTATGCGGCGTGCACGCCGCATAAGCCATTGGGCGCCGAGGATCACTCTACCGCCCCCCCGTCCCGCGACACGCGTCCGGGCACGTCGTCCAACGGGCTCCGCACGCCCAACCCACGGTCGACCACGTGCAGGTAGCGCAGCGTCGTCGACACGTCCCGATGCCCCAGCAGCTCCTGCACGGTGCGAACGTCGTAGCCACTCCGCAAGAGCTGCGTGGCGAACGAGTGCCGCAGCGTGTGCGGCGTCACCCGCTTCGTCAGACCAGCCACACGCGCGGCATCGGCGACCGCCCGCTGCACCGTCGTCGCGAACACATGATGCCGGCGCCGCTGGCCGGTCGCGCGGTCCCGGTACTGGCGCGCCGCCGGGAACACCCACGCCCATCGCCAGTCCCGCACGGCCGTCGGACCCTCTCGATCGAACGCACTCGGCAACACGATGTAACCGCCGCCGCGCTGCGCGTCGCGTGCGTGCTGATGTCGAACCCGGTCCAGCTGTTCCTCCAGCGCCGCGCGCCGCGTTCGCGGCAGCACCGTGAACCGCCCCTTCCCTCCCTTTACGTCGCGCACGTGGATGCGCCCGCGCGCCACGTCCACATCCGTCACACGCAGGGAGAGACACTCCGTCAGCCGAAGCCCGGTGCCGTACAGCAGCGACACCGCCAAGCGGTGCGCGGGGACCACGTTCGACAGGAGACGTTCCACCTCCTCCGGCGACAGGAACTCGGGCGACCGCTCGGGTCGCCTCGCATGGGGAATGGTCGGCGGACACCGCTCGGGCTCGCACAGCACGTCCCGGTAGAGAAAGCGCAGCGCGGCGTGGGCCTGATCGAGCGTGCCCGCCGCGAGGCTGCGCTCCGTCGCCAGCGACTCGAGGAACCGGCGGACGTCGGCGGGCTCGAGCTGGCCCGGGTGGCGCATGCCGCCGAAACGCACCAGGCGGACGATCCAGGCACGGTACGCGCGCTCGGTGCGCGGACTCAGGTCCCGCGTCCGCGCCACCTCGTGTACGCGGGCAAGCAGCCGCTCCCCGCGAGCCGCCTCCGGCTCGCTTCGACCCATGCGTGAAGGTCGGCCCCACGGCGCGTGACACCGTCACGGGTGCAGGTCGCGTTCAGCAGCGCCCTCGTCGGTTACGACAATACGTTAGGCAGCGCGGTCGCCGTGCCGGCGGTCTGTTGCGCGTTGTGCGAGGCCGACGACGGGCGCAGCGAGCGTCCCCGCGACCAGGCCGTACGCGGGCCAGAGCGCCGGGTCGAACGCGAGCGCATACACCGTAGGTGCGTGGTATGGGTCGGGTAGCATCAGGGCGTTCGGCAGGTACGACGCGAGCGCCCAGACGCTCGTGATCAGCGCGTACGGGATGCTCCACCACAGCCGGGTGGGGTGACGCCGGCCGAAGGTTGCGTTCATGGCGGCGAGGTCCGCGGCGAGCGCCCAAACGAACGCTGCCGGTATGGACAACCCGAAGCACCCCGCCTCGACGAGACTCAGGTCCATCGGTGCCCCCGCGTGAAGTGAGCTCCTCGGGGGCATCTTACCGGCGGGACGTGAGCGTAGCCTGGCGTCGGCGTGAGGCGCCGCTTAGGGTCGCGTTACGTTCGGGTGAAGTCCGGCGACGTGCGATTTCACAGCGTTGCCGATCCGACGCTCACTCGCCGTACGGCACCCAGATGTTCTTGACCTGCGTCGCCTCGCGCAGGAACTCGCGTCCTTCTCCGTGGCGGGCGTCGAGCCAGTCGCGGCGGTGCCACGTGGCCCACGTTCGCTTCATGTTCACCGCCGACGCCTCCTCGACCATCTTCACGCCGGCCGCGCCGCCGAAGTACCAGACCGCCTCCACGTCATCGTGCTCGGCGAGCACGCGCGCGAGCGCGTCCTTCGCCCCGGTGACGATGTTGGTGACTCCGGCCGGCACGTCCGACGTCTCGAGCACGCTGTAGAAGTCGGTGGCGGAGACCGGATGCGGCTCCGACGGGATCACCACGGTCGTATTTCCCGTCGCGATTGCCGGGGCGACGAGTGAGACGAAGCCGAGTAGCGGACGCTCCGAGGGGCACGCGATGCCGATGACGCCGACCGGCTCGTTCATCGCGAGCGCGACGCCGCGGATCGGTACGTTGTGCACGGCACCGTCGTACTTGTCCGCCCACGCCGCGTAGGTGAAGAGCCGCGAGATCGACGCCTCGACCTCGCGCGACGCCTCGTGGTCGCCGCACCCGGTCTGCGCGTCGATGCGTCGCGCGAACTCGTCGGCGCGCGCCGCGAGGTTCTCGGCGATGTAGTACAGGATCTGGCCGCGCGCGTGCCCGGTGGCCTTCCCCCACCCCTTCCACGCCGCGTGGGCGGCCTCGACGGCGTTGCGAACGTCCTTGCGGTTCCCTTCCCCGACCTCCCCCAGGAGCGTCCCCTGGGCGCCGTGAATGCGGCGGACGTACCCCTGGTCGGGGCGCGTCTGCTTTCCGCCGATGAACAGCTTGGGGGTGCGGTTGATGGGAGGGACGAGCGCCGAGCGCCGGCCGTCGTTAGGCGCCGGCGCGCCGCGGCCGAAGTGTCCTGCTTCCCTGATGGTCTGCGGAATGCTGCTTCGCGGATCCGGTTCCCCTCGTCCCTCGTCCCGCGCCCCCAGCGCCTCGGGCTTCACGTACTCCCACATCCCCTCACGTCCCCCCTCGCGTCCGAACCCGCTCTCCCGGAAGCCGCCGAAGCCGCTCGAGGCGTCGAAGAGGTTCGTCGAGTTGATCCAGACGACCCCGGCCTTGATCTTCGGCGCGACGTCGAGCGCGAGGTTGATGCTCTCGGTCCAGATGCTCGCCGCGAGCCCGTACGGCGTGTTGTTCGCCAGCGCGACCGACTCCTCCGGGGTGCGGAAGGTCATCGTCACGAGCACGGGGCCGAAGATCTCGACCTGCGCGATCGTGGACGACGGCTGGACCTCGGTGAAGAGCGTGGGCGGGAAGAAATAACCGTCGGTCGGACACGCCCACGACGGCTGCCACATCGTCGCCCCCTCGTCGACGCCACGCTGCACGAGCCCGCGGATGCGATCGAGCTGCACGGGTGCGACGATCGCACCCATGTCGATCGCCTTGTCGAGCGGGCGGCCGATGCGAAGCCTCTCCATGCGCGCACGCAGCTTCGCGATGAGGCGATCGGCGATCCCCTCCTGCACGAGGAGGCGCGAGCCGGCGCAGCACACCTGCCCCTGGTTGAACCAGATCGCGTCCACCACCCCCTCGACGACGCTGTCGAGATCGGCGTCGTCGTAGACGATGAACGGGCTCTTCCCCCCGAGCTCGAGCGACAGCTTCTTGCCGGTCCCCGCCGTCGCGCGGCGGATGATGCGACCGACTTCCGTCGATCCGGTGAACGCGATCTTGTCGATGTCGGGGTGGTCGACCATGAGCTTTCCGGTCTCGCCGTCGCCGGTCACGATGTTGAGCACTCCCGCGGGAATTCCCGCCTCGGCCGCGATCTCGGCGAAGAGGAGCGCCGTTAGGGGTGTGAACTCCGCGGGCTTGAGCACGACCGTGTTCCCCGCGGCGAGCGCCGGCGCGACCTTCCACGCGAGCATGAGCAGGGGGAAGTTCCACGGAATGATCTGGCCGACGACGCCGACCGCCGTGTAGCCCGCGAACTCACTCTCGAACAGTTGCGCCCATCCGGCGTGGTGGTAGAAATGCCGGGCGACGAGCGGGATGTCGAGATCGCGCGTCTCGCGGATCGACTTGCCGTTGTCCATGCTCTCGACGACGGCGAAGAGGCGCGAGTGCTTCTGCACCTCGCGCGCGAGCGCGTACAGGTGCCGCGCGCGCGCGTGTCCCGAGAGCCCCCGCCATGCTGGAAACGCCTTCCGCGCCGCCGCGACCGCCGCATCGACGTCGGCCTTCGTCCCCTGCGACACGCGGGCGAGCACCGCGGCGGTGGACGGGTCGATGACCTCGAACGTCCTCGCTGGGTCCGGGTGCGTCCACGCTCCGTCGATGAAGTGACCGAACAGCTCGCGATGCGCGGTGAGCCACGTGCGCGCTTCCGCGTCCGACTCGGGCGCGGGGCCGTACTCCATGGTCTGGAAGATCTCAGCGACGGTGGTCATCTACGGGAGGCAACGGTTGGGAACAGCGCTGGGTTTCTCATGGCATCGGCATCCGGTACGCCGCCGCGTACCGTCCCGTCACGAAGTGCTCGAGCTGTCGCTCGATGTCGGTGAGCAGCGCGCTGGCGCCGAAGCGGAACAGGTCGGCGCGGAGCCAGCGGTCGCCGAGCTCCTCCTTCATCAGGTACAGGTACTCGAGCGCCCCCTTCGCCGACCGGATCCCGCCCGCGGGCTTGAAGCCGACGGCGTAGCCGGTGCGCTCCTGGTATTCGCGGATCATGCGGCACATGACGAGGGCGAAGGGGAGCGTTGCGTTCACGCCCTCCTTGCCCGTCGACGTCTTGATGAAGTCGGCGCCGGCCTGCATGGCCACCAGGCTGGCGCGGGCGACGTTGCCTAACGTCGCGAGCTCACCCGTGGCGAGGATCGCCTTCATGTGCGCGTCGCCGCACGCGTCGCGAAACTGCCGCACCTCGTCGTAGAGCGCCGGGTAGTTCCCGGTGAGCACGTGGGCGCGCGTAATGACGATGTCGATCTCGCGCGCGCCGGCGGCCACCGAAGCGCGGATCTCGGCGATCCGCTCCTCGAGTGGGCTCAGGCCGGCAGGGAACCCCGTCGAAACGGCCGCCACCGGGATGTGGGTGCCCGCGAGCGCCTCGACGGCCGTCGGCACCATCGCGTGGTACACGCAGACCGCGCCGACCGTGATCCCGAGCTCCTCGACGCCTAACGCGCGCGCGAGGTCGTCGCGCAGCGGCCGCCGCGCCTTCGCGCACAGGCGCCGCACCGTTCCCGGGGTGTCGTCGCCCGAGAGGGTCGTCAGGTCCATGAGCGTGATCGCGCGCAACAGCCACGCCGCCTGCCACTCCTTCTTCACCGTGCGCCGCGTGGGGATGGTCGCCGCCCGCCGCTCGACCGCGCTCCGGTTCACGCGGATCGCGCGCATGACGTCCAGGTCCAATGGAACCCCGGGGTTGCGCACCGGATGATCCGGGGGCTCGGCCCGGTGGAACGGCGCCTCCCGCCCGTCGTCCCGTAGAACCTCGACGGGCTGCTCGCGCGGGGTCTCGCGGGGCGCCTCGCGGACCTGCTCGCGGAGCGCGGCCGACGGCGGGGTGCTCACCAGGCGCGGCCCCGCGGCATCAGGCGCGGGCGGCGCGGCCCCCGGCGTGGGAGGCGTCGGCGACGGGACAGGCTCGATGAACCGCTTGACGGACATGACCACCACCATGGAACTGCAATGAGGGGCCGGGCTTGGCCTCTGGAAGACGGGCTATCCTAAGGTAGGGGCGCGGAAGCGCCGAGTGGAGGGGGCGCTCTCTCCATGTGGCCAGCGTCCGCCGGGCGATTACGCGGTCGAGCCCCGCGAAATGCCCGCCCGCATCGTACGCTCGGGCCCGCTCCGACCGCACTCGCGCTGACCGCGGGCACCGGCAAGGTCGGACGCCCGTCCGTTTCGGGATGGCTGTTGCACGCTGACGCTTCGACGGGCTTCTGCAAGCGAACCATGGACGTTGCTGCGTAGCCGCTGCCGTGGATCGCCTGTCCACTGCAACCGTCCGTTAGGCCGTTCACGGCCGCGCCCATCGAGGCCGCAGCGTCTCACTCGAGGTACACGACGCCGTCCCAGAAACCCGTTCCTCCGAGGCCGCCGGTCTTTCCGCCGTAGACCCACAACCCGTCTTGGAACACCACGGAGAAATCGGCGGCACGCGGCGGCCCTGGCAGCTCCGTCGCGAGGCGGCGCCACTCGCGTCCGTCGGACGACCACCAGGCACCGCGATGATTGGCTCCCGCGACCACCCAGAGGCGGTCGTCGAGCACCGCGAATCCGGCACCGGTACGGGCCGGCCATGCCGCGCCGGCAGTGATTCGCCTCCACGTCGCGCCATCCGACGATGTCCAGACGTCACTGATCGCGCTCTGCCATTCACCGTGACCGAGTATCCAGAGCGCGTCACGGTAGACGAGCACGCCCTGCGGGTTCGCCGACGACAGCGAGGCGGCGATTCGCGGCCACCAGGTCCGCCCGTCGGCCGTCCCCCAGATTCGACCGTCGTTGGGCTTGCCGCCAATGAGCCACAGTGTATCGCGAAACGCGACGAGGTGAGCATCCGAGCGCGTCGGCCATGGGGCACGTTCCAGGATGCGCTGCCAGCGCCGTCCATCGACGGAGCGCCATACGTCGTTCATGAGGACGCGGGTCGCCCCATTCTGGACGAACCCGCCGACGCGCCAGAGCGCACCGGCGAACGAAGCATCGGCTGCCTTGTAGCGGGTGCCCCACCGTGCGTTGTGCTCGAAGCCGCGCCAATTCCTCCCGTCAGTCGACTCGTACACGCGGGTCGGTGCGGCGCCGTCCCCGATCATGAAGAGCCGCCCGGCATGCGATACAACCGGGGTTGCGAGAGGAACCTGCCCGTCCTGACACTGCGGTGGCCAACATCCCTGGCCCGGGTTGCGTGCCACGTACCAGGCCGGCGCCGCCGCGGCCGCGGCGCCGACGATACTCAGAGCCGCAAACATCCTGATGCCTGCGGACATGGTCACTTCGGGCGACTGTGACGTTTCGTACCACTGCTGAGACAGGAGCGTTCGTCGATGGCGTGGGGGCGCGGTCGAACGCGCCGGAGTTCAGCTGCGACGATCGGCCTTCACTATAAACCCAATGACTTCCGCAGCAGTGGTCGCGCCATCAGCTACAACTCCTCGTTATGCAGAGCTCCGGATCGCCCGAGGATCTGCTACTGCGCGCCAGGACTTGATGCAGCGGCTCACGACGAGCGGCAATCGCCCGATTCCCAGTCGCAGCGGGCGAATGATGGAGTCGAGTATGCGGTTGGTGATGCGAGCCCAACGACTGCCGCGAGCGAGGGCAGCCACATCCGATGGGCCGGAATCGGTATCGGAACCGTCGGAGCGTCGCGCCCGGCGCACCGCGACAACCGCGGCAGATCCCAGGATACTGGACGCGACCCAGCTCCGGAGGCACCAGCCCGCGGTGATGAGCGCTGGCGCGATGCCCGCTCCACTGCCCAGGAGTGCCATCGTCGCCACGCTGCCAGCATAGACGCCACTCCAGAGCGCTAGGTTCTTCAGGTGGAATTAACGGAGCGATCCGGTGGAGCCCTGGACGACGACGAGGCCACCGCTCGCGACGAGTCCCGCGGCCATGACGGCCAACGCCGGCAGTCCCGCACCAGAGCCGAGCAGCAGTCCCGCGGTGACACCCAACGGAACGCCGAGGCTGGTGAGGGCTGCGGCAGCCCGCCGGTCTGTGGCAATGCGACGCGTCCTCATCGAAGTGATGTGCTCTCGCAGCGCCGTCTCGAGTGCCGTCGGAGACACACCGATCTCCGCCGCGATGGCGCGAAGCTCGTCGGCGGTGGTCAGTGGATGTCGAGCGTCGATGTCGATCGCACGGGCCAGGATCGCCCTCGCGTGTTCATCACTGAAGCGGTCAGGAAGGTTTTTGCTCATGGCATCGAGGGTAGTACGGCACTGGTATGGTCCAACGGCTGCGAGAAGCCGGTCATTTCTCCATAACGCCTGAAGTGCACCTGCAAGTGCACCTCACAAGTTGCGAGCGGCGGAGCCGCCGCCACCGCAGCGCCCTTGGCAGGTGCAACGCACGTTAGGCAGCGGGCACACCGGCGCCGTGCCCGCCTCTCAGCGAAACAGCGGATTGTCGCAGCCAATGACAACCGGCATGGGCGCGGCTCGCGCTGGAGCGCTTCGACCAACCGGCATCCGTTCGAGCGCCATCGTGTCCGGCCGCGCCACGGGCATCGGGCAGACGCGCGCCGGTCGAGCGCGGTCCGGCTCCCTCGGTTCCGGCCCGAGCGGCTGGACGGGGCGTCCCGCCTCCGGCCGTACCCGGAGGTCTTCGAGCGTGGTCGGGCCGACTGGCCGAAGCAGATCGGCGCGAAGCGGCACGAGCGGCGCACGGGGCGCCGGCGGCCGCCCCCATGCGGCCGTGCTCTGTGCACGCACGGTGGCCGCGTCCAGGAAGCAGAACGAGGCGGCGAATGCCACGGTCAACAGTCCACGCATAACGCCTCCGGGAAGCCTGCCAACGTGGAGCACCAATGTGCGGCGGATTCCAGCCTTTCACAAGGCGGGGTGCGTGCCACGGCATCGTATCGATGCCTAACGCCCCAGCTCACCTGCGGGCGGCATTGAGGCGCAATGATCTGTCACTGCGCCGAGGCTGTCCGGGGGACGGGACTCCGACTGGTCTGCCCGTCAGGTGCAGCGCCACGCCAGGCGGTGGCCACCGTGCTGGTACGCCTCAGGTCGTCCGGCCGGCACGCGCCGGGTAGACGAATGCCATCAGCCCGCCGAGGAGCACGGTCCGGACGCCGAGCTCCAGCCTCTGGAACTCCGCGGGCAGGAGCGCCACCAGACCGCCGGCGAGGAGCGCGCCCTGCAGGGCCGCCAGCGGACGATCGAGCGGGCTGTCAGGCTGCTCCGTCACCGCGCGCACCAGGCCGAAGACCGCGCCGCAGGCCGCGCCGACCACGCCGGCGATGAGGGCCACCACGGGCCAGATTCCCGGTCCCATGACATGGCCGCTGTGCGGGAGCGTCGCGGCGCTCGCCCCAGCACAGCCGCCCCAGCCCACGCCCCAGACGAGCGCGGCGAGCAGGGTGGCGCGTAGGCGGCGAAGGAAGGCAGGGAGGGCGGTGGTCGGAGGCGACATATCCTCAGGACGGTGGGCCGCAGCAGGTCACGGCGGCTGTTGGCGGCCCCGACGGACCTTACGCGTCTCCTTCCAAAGCTGGTGCCATGGGGAGTGCCACCACCTAACTGACATTCGCCACTTTCTGCATGACGCGCTCATTGCGGCGACGGCTGACTTAGGCGGCGCGTCCACGCCGCCTAAATCGGGAAAATGCGGCGACGCGGGAAACACACGCTGCACGGCTCGCGTCGCCAAAGGGTTGGCGTTGCCGGGCTACGCGCCTCCCGGATTAGGCGGCGTGTACGCCGCCTGATCCCTCGGACGCCGAGCGTCAGCCCACCGACCCCTCGGCCCGCGCCGCCCCGCCGAGCACCCCATCCAAGGCGCTCCGCACACCCAACCCGTGGTCGAGTGCGTGCAAGTAGCGCATCGTCGTCGAAACATCACGATGCCCCAGGAGCTCTTGCACGGTGCGAACGTCACAGGCACTCCGCAAACCGACGGACATCGGCAGGACCGCACGGGGACGGGTGTCGCATGCGGGCAAACCGAACGAAGCGCACGATCCAGGCACGGTACGCCTGCTCGGTGCGCGGACTCAGATTGTGCGCGCGCGCCACCTCGTGTACGCGGGCGAGCAGCCGCTCCCCGCGAGCCACCTCCGGCTCGCTCCGACCCATGCGTGAAGGTCGGCCCCACGGCGCGTGACACCGTCATCGATCCAGTGCGACGGTCAGCACGAGCACCCCGTGCGCCCCGTACCCGAGCGCGTACATTAGCCGCACCGGCAGGGCCTCCCACGCCAGTCAAACGAGCCATGCGCAACCTGACTCGCAGCCAGTTCCTCAAGCTCGGCGCCGCACTCGCCGGTGCCGCCGGACTCTCCAAGGTGCCACTCGGCAAGGCGGGCGGCCAACCTAACGCGCCACTGACGCTCCCGCCCCAGCCGAGCGCGAAGACACAAGTGGAGCCCGACTTCATCGTCGTCAACGCCCGCGTCTACACCAGCGACCCCGCGCTCCCGCGCGCCGAGGCGTTCGCGGTGAAGGACGGCCGGTTCTTCGCCGTCGGGTCGAACGCCGACGTCCGCAACCTCGCGACCGCGCGCACCCGAGTCATCGACGCAAGCGGCATGACCGTCACGCCCGGGTTCATCGACGCCCACTGCCACCCGAGCGGCGTGAGCGAGCTGTACGCCGTCAACACGAACCTGCGCAGCATCTCCGCCATCGTCGCCGCACTGAAGAAGAAGGCGAGCGAGACGCCGCCCGGCTACTGGGTGACCGGCTTCATGTTCGACGACACGAAGCTCGATGACGCGCGCCCCCTGCACCGCCGCGACCTCGACGAGGTGTCGCGCGACCACCCGGTGAGCGTCGCCCATCGCGGCGGCCACACCACCTGGTACAACAGCAAGGCGTTCGAGCTCGCGAGAGTGACGAAGGACACCCCCGACCCCGGCGACGGCCGCTTCTTCCGCGACCCCGACGGCACGCCCAACGGGCGCGTGGCCGAGCAGGCGCGCGGGGTGCTCACCCGCGTCGGGGAGCGCGAGCGGTTCACGCCCGAGCAGCAGCGCGAGCGGGCGCGGGCCGGCATGCGCCACATCTCGAGGCTCCTCACGGCGGCGGGTCTCACCAGCGTGCACGACGCCGGCACCGGCGCCGACAAGGTGCGCGCCTATCAGGACTGCTACGAGAACGACGAGCTCCGCCACCGCGCCTACATGATGATCCGCGGGCCGTACGAGCAGCTCAAGGCAGCGGGGATCTCCACCGGCTTCGGCGACGAATGGGTGCGCGTGGGCGGCGTGAAGTTCACCGCCGACGGCTCCGCCTCGGAGCGCACGATGCGCATGAGCACGCCGTACGTGGGCACGAACGACTACGGCATCCTCACCATGACGCAGCAGGAGATCCACGACGCCGTGGAGGACGCGCACCGCAACGGGTGGCAGGTGGGCATCCACGCGAACGGCGACGTCACGATCGACATGGTGCTCAACGCGTACGAGCGCGTCCTCAAGAACTGGCCGCACCCCGACCGCAGGCATCGCATCGAGCACTGCACGCTCGTGAACCCGAGTCTCATCACGCGCATCAAGGCGACCGGCTCCATCCCGACGCCCTTCTGGACGTACGTCTACTACCACGGGGAGAAGTGGCGCGAGTACGGCGACGCGAAGGTGCAGTGGATGTTCGCCCACCGCTCGTTCCTCGACGCGGGCATCGCCGTACCCGGCGCATCGGACTACACGCCGGGCCCGTTCGAGCCGCTGATGGCGATCCAGAGCATGGTCACGCGCACCGACTACAAGGGACGCGTCTGGGGCGCCAACCAGAAGGTGACCGTGGACGAGGCGCTGCGCATCGCCACCATCAACGGCGCCCGCCCCTCATACGAGGAGGCGATCAAGGGCTCGATCACCGCCGGCAAGCTGGCGGACTTCGTGTTCCTCGAGAAGGACCCGCACGACGTGGAGCCGAACGCCATCAAGGACATCCGGATCGCGCGCACCGTGGTGGGCGGCAAGACGATGTTCGAAGGGTAGACGCCCATGGCGGTACGGCAGGTGCATGGCGTTTCCGGTGAGATGCCGGACCGATAACCCGGGCGCTGACGTGCGTCATGAATGAGCTCGAAGGGAAAGTGGCGATCGTGACCGGGGCCGCATCGGGAATTGGTCGAGCGGTCGCGCAGGCGTACGCACGGGAGGGCGCGCGCGTGGTCGTGTCCGACGTCGCGGAAAAGGGCGCGGCGGAGACGGTACGCCTCATCCGCGACGCGGGATGCGAGGCGACGGCGGTTCGCACCGACGTGAGCCGCCCCGACGACTGTCAGGCGATGGTGGCGCGGGCGCTCGAGCTGTACGGGCGGCTGGACTGCGCGTGCAACAACGCCGGGATCGGCGGCGAGCAAGCGCCGATCGCCGCCTTCTCCATCGAGGGGTGGAATCACGTGATCGCCGTGAACCTGTCGAGCGTGTTCTACTCCATGAAGTACGAGATCCCCGCCCTGCTCGCCGCTGGCGGCGGCGCCATCGTCAACATGTCGTCGGTGCTGGGGGCCGTCGGGTTCGCCGGTTCGGCGGGCTACGTCGCCGCCAAGCACGGAATTCTGGGGCTCACGCAGAACGCCGCGTTGGAGTACGCCTCGCAAGGCGTTCGCGTCAACGCGGTGGGGCCGGCGTTCATCCGCACGCCGCTCATCACGGGGCTCGAAGACGCGGTGCTGCCGCTACACCCGATCGGTCGCCTCGGAACGCCGGAGGAGGTGGCGGAGCTCGTCGTGTTCCTGAGCTCCGCGCGCGCCTCCTTCATCGCGGGCGCCTACTATCCGGTGGACGGCGGCTACCTGGCGCGGTGAGCGGAGCGCATGCGAGGCACGCGCGCCCACGGCGGCGCCCACAGCGTGTGCGTGTAGTGCGACCGCCGGAGGATCATCGCCGCACAGACCGGAATCGGCGAGCGGCGCGCAGGCGCCTAACGGCTCGAGCACGAACGACCGGCTCCCGGGACTACGCGTCGCGATGCCTACGTCGACTTCATGAGGCTGCACCCCGCTTCCTGCGCGAGGAGCGTGGCGAACACGCCCGTGGGCATGAGGGTCGCGCCCGGCACGAGGTTCTGCTTCAGCTCCTCGTAGACCGCCTGCTGCTCCTGCTTCGTCTTCTTCGCCATCCGGTACGAGAAGCCGCGCGTCGCGAGATCGCAGCCCACGAAGATCACGCCGCGGCTCGTCAGCGACCTGATGGTCGCCGTCGGCCGCTCGTCGCTCGCCGGATTCCCCTGCGCGTCGACGTTCTGATAGTAGACGTTCCGCGTCACCGGCTTCTTCGCCTTTCCATCCGTCGTCTTCGTCTCCGCGCCGATGGCGTACTTCGCCCACATCGCGTCGTTGAACAGGAGCGGGACCGCGGCGTGGCGGAGCACCACGACGACGCTCGCGTCGGAGTCGCCCGTGCCGAACACATCCTTCACCGACCGCAGGTAGCTGAACGCATGGTAGACCGCGACGCCTTCGCCGATCTCCGGCGAGTCGAACACCGCTCGGTGCTTCGCGGTGATGCGGTCCATCCAGGTCGTGTCCCACTTGACCGGCGCGGGCGGCGTGGCCGGCTGCGCGGATACCGGGGCGGCCGGCGTTGACGGTGCCGGAGCCTGGCTCGCCGCCGTCGTCGCGGTGACGGCCGGAGCGCACGCGGCGGCAGCGAGCGCGGCGGCGGTAGTGGCCAGCTCGCCGATGAACTGGCGGCGGGGCGTGCGGGAGGAGGAGTCGGAGGAGCGGCGCATGTGCGTGTGTGACGAGTGGTGGATCGGCGTCGGTTCACCATGGACGGCCGTGGACGCCCGTCGAAGCTAAGGCCGAGGCCGGTCGGATGCACGACCGGGCGGGTCGGGATGCCGCCCGGAGGTATGGCATGGCCGAAGTCGCCTGACCCGAGCCGGGATCTACCGCCGGTTTCGCGGGACGAATAGCGTAGTGACGTGGTTCCCCTTCGCAGCCCGCCAGACAGGAGGCATCATGCTGCTCATCCGCGACATCATGTACTGCAAGCCAGGCAAGGTGCGTCCCATGGTCGACAAGTTCGTCGCCATGGCGAAGCTCGGCGAGAAGAAAGGCATGGGGAAGATGCGCGTCATGACGGACCTGAGCGCCGAGCGGTACTGGACCGTCGTGTCCGAGATGGAGGTGCCGAGCATGGAGGCGTTCATGGCCATGATGCAGAACCCGGACGACGCGAAGGAGTTCGACGAGATCATGAAGGGCTACCACGACCTCGTGGACTCCGGGCGGCGGGAGATCTACACGCTCGAGGGATAGCGGCGTCGCGCGCGACGGCAACGCAGCGTTAGGCAGCCGCCTCGCGCCGCCACGGCGTCGGCTCACGGGTGCGGGCCGTCACGTTCGAGCGCCTGTGTCGTTCCGAGCTCCGCTGTCATTCCGAGCGGAGCGCCCGTCAGGGCGCGCGGGTGCCCGCTTCGCGGGCAGATGAGGAACCCTCATCGTCCCGGTAGAGGGACAGGGCCCTCTGTCAGGAGGATGAGGGTTCCTCGACTCGGGGCTACGCCCCTCGCTCGGAATGACAGAGCTGCGCCCCTCCGCTCGGAATGACAAGCGAGGAACGACAACCGCGGGCGCAACGGCCGTTCGGCCGCGGCTGCATCAGAGAGGATCGGCCACGGCGCGTTGCGCCGATGCGATGCGCGAGCATCACGCCACCGCAGGCGAGGACGACCCAGCCGGCCTTCCAAATAGCCTCTCCCGCCTGCCACGGGTGCGCCGCATAGAACACACGGAAGGCGTCGAGGCGACACGGCAGGAGCCGGAGTGCCAGCGCGAGCGCGAACACCGCGAGCGCGGTCGCGGCGGTCCTAACGCGGTGGACCGGCCGTTCGACAGTGGGTGACGCCAGGAGTACCTCCACGTCAGCTTCAGCGATTCGTCAGCCGGCCGTCCACGCCTACTCCACTGGTGGCGAAGCTGAGGCTCCGAGGCGATCCACCTTCGCCTCCAGACGGGCAAGCGCCTCTTTGGTCTCGCGTTGACCCTCCAGGAGGGTCTGTACGGCGCCGAAGAGCCACGCGATGCCACCGATGGCGCCCATCAGCAACAAGAGTCCAGACACGGCGCTCGATCCGCGATGGAGGTTGGAACTGTACGGGGGTGAAGTTCCGCAGGTGACCTAACGATCCGAATGGCGGTGGGCGATCAACGTGGCGGCTGCCGCACGGGCTGCTACGACGCACGTTAGGCGGTCGGTCGGGATACCAACACCGGTCGTTACGGTACCCGGAGGTCCACGCGCACGCTGTCGTACGGGACGCTCGCGTCGGCGGTGGGCTTGAAGCGCACCGCCGGCACCTCGGCGCCGGCGAGCGGCCCGCGGCCCCGCGCGGCCTCCAGACGCACGCACCCGGGCGCCGGCACCGGCGAGAGCACCTGGGCCCGGTAGCGCCCCGCGGCGTCGGCCAGCATCCACACCCCCTCGAATGTCGGCGCCTCGGCCGCGCAGGGCCCCGCCCCCACGACCGCCCGCACCGACGCGCCAACGACCGGGTCGCCCGCCGCGTCGCTCAGGCGGCCGTATATGGTCGCCGAGTACGTACAAATATCACAGCCCCGCGTCGGCGGGCTGCACGCCGCAACGAGAAGAGCCAACGCGGTGGCGGCGCGAGGGAAAACGGGCACGGCGACTCCAGAGGGCTGGCAACGATGCTGACCCGACGGGATCCCCCGCGGTCACACCAAGCTGGGTGCCGCCGAACTGCCATTAGGTCCTTTGTGCCTAACACTACTTGGTGCGGCGACGGCTGACTTCGGCGGCGTGGGTGCGCCGCCGAATTCGACGCCATGCGGCGAGGAGTCACAACGCCGTCCCAAGGCAGTGTCCATCATGCGCTTACGGATTCCCTCGGGACTACGCCCCGTGTTAGGCGGCGTGCACGCCGTCTATTCCAATAGCCGCCGAGCATCGCACGACGCCCCCTCGCACCCCGCACCCTCCGCCACCGCGCCGCCCCACCCCAAGGGCACACGCAATCACTCAACGGGTGCACGATCCCCGGCCGACGTATACCCACCGTCACTTGCGCGTTAGAATGAACGCACACCCCGGGCGCGGTCGTCGCCATCCGCCAAGCTCCATCCGTCAGTCCCCACCCCCACCACCCGTTCGCTCATGCCCACCGCCCCCCTCGGCATCGGCTTCATCGGCAGCGGCTTCAACACCCGGTTCCACATCCAGGCCCTCCAGGCCGTTCGTGACGCCGAAGTCCGAGGCATGTGGAGCCCGAACCGGAAGAACGCCGCCTCGGCCGCCGAGCTCGCGCGCCGCCTCGATGTCGGCGACGCGAAACCCTACACGTCCATCGCCGACATGGTCGCCGACCCGTCCATCGACGCCATCTGGCTCTGCGGCCCGAACCACGCGCGCATCGAGAACGTCGAGGAGATCGTCCACACGGTGGAAACGGGGCACGGCACCCTCAAAGGCATTGCCTGCGAGAAACCCCTCGCCCGCAACGTCGCCGAAGCGAAGCAGGTGAACGAGCTCGTTAGGCGGGTCGGGCTGCCCACCGGCTACCTCGAGAACCAGCTCTTCGCCCCGCAGGTGGAGCACGGCAAGGCCCTGCTCTGGGCGCGCGGCGCCGCCAACACCGGCCGCCCCTACCTCGCCCGCGCGGCCGAGGAGCACAGCGGGCCCCACATGCCGTGGTTCTGGCGCGGCGAGCTCCAGGGCGGCGGCGTGCTCAACGACATGATGTGCCACTCGGCACTCGTCGTCCGGCACCTGCTCACGAAGCCCGGCGCGTCGTACGCCACCGTGAAACCCGTGCGCATCACCGGCCACATCGCGAGCCTCAAGTGGACGCGCCCCGAGTACGCGAAGCGCCTCGCGAAGACCATGGGCAAGGACGTCGACTACACGAAGGCGCCGGCCGAGGACTTCGCCAGCGTCATGATCGAGTTCGAGACCGACGACGGCTACACGGTGCTCGGCGAAGCGACCACGTCGTGGAGCTTCGTCGGCGCGGGACTGCGACTGTCGGCCGAGCTGCTGGGCCCCGAATATTCCATGACGTGGAACACGCTCGACTCGGGGCTCAAGCTGTTCTTCAGCCGCGAGGTGAAGGGGCGTCAGGGTGAAGACCTCGTCGAGAAGCAGAACGCGGAGATGGGCGTGATGCCCGTGGTCGCCAGCGAGGCGGCGGCGTACGGCTACGAGGCGGAGGACCGGCACTTCGTGCGCGTCTTCCAGGGGAAGGAACAGCCCAGGCTCACCTTCGACGACGGCGTCGAGGTCGTGAAGATGCTCATGACGGCGTACCAGAGCGCCGAGCAGGGGAAGACGCTCGCGTTCCCGCCGAAGGGGATCGACAGGTTCGTGCCACAGGTGGCCAGAGGCGAATGGAAGCCGTGACGGCGCGCGCGCGGGTGTCGCGGTCCGCGACGCTCGCGCAGACGGTGGACATCGAGACGCCGGAGCTGGTGACGTTCAGCTACACCATCGCCGGCGTCGGCTCGCGCGTGGCGGCGGCGCTGCTCGACTACCTGCTCTGCCTCGTGCTGTTCATCGCGCTGCTGGTGACGTTCGCGTACCTCGGGGCCAGCCGCATGATCGCGTCAGGGGGCACGTCGTCCGAGGCGTGGGCGCTCGCGTTCCTCATGCTGGGCCAGTTCTTCACCCTCTGGGGCTACTACGTCCTCTGGGAAGGGCTCGCCGACGGACAGACGCCGGGGAAGCGGTACATGCGCCTGCGCGTCGTGAGCGACGGCGGCTATTCCGTGTCGTTCGCCGGCTCGGCGATCCGGAACCTCGTGCGCATCGTCGACATGCAGCCCGTGATCACGTACGGCGTCGGCATAACGAGCATTCTCGCATCGAAGCAGGGGAAGCGGCTCGGCGATCTCGCGGCGGGCACCATCGTGGTACGCGAGCAGCTCGTGCAGACTCCGCGAGGCTCGCTGCCGGACACGCGCGAGCCCGCCGCCGAGTCGACGCCCGCGCCGGCATCGGTGCAGGCTCGGCTCACGGACGACGAGTTCGCGGTGCTCGAGCGGTTCGTGGAGCGGCGGACGTCGCTCGACCCGGCCCGCCGCGAGGAACTCGCGACGCGACTCGCGGCGCGGTTCGCGGCGATACTCGAGCACGATGCGGCCGCTGACAGCAGGCCGAGCGACCGGCTGTTCGAGCTCTACGCGGACGAGCGCCGGGCGCGCTCGAGCGGCGCGGTCGTCGCGCGCGAGACGGGGGCCGCGCGCGAGCGGCACGCCATCGTCGCGTCAGGCACGCCGCGGTGGTCGGCGTTCGCCGCGAGACTCGACCGCGCCCAGCGCCACGGACTCCGCTCGCTCGGCGAGGACGGCGTGCGCGAGTTCGTGGCCGAGTACCGCGATCTCGCGGCGGACCTGGCGCGCTTGCAGACCGCCGCGCGTGGGCGCGAACGCGATGAGGTGTTCTACCTCAGCCGGCTGATGGCCGGCGCGCACAACCTGCTCTACCGCGGGAAGGCGCTGACCTGGCGCGACGTCTGGCGCACATTCGCCGTCGATGCGCCGCGCGAGGTGCGCCGCTCGGCCGGCCCGATCGCGCTCGCGGCGCTGCTCCTGTTCGGGCCGGCGATCATCGCCTACACGGCGGTGGTGCGCGACCCCGCGGTCGCGCGCGTGTTCATCCCGCCCGGCATGCTCGACCGCGCCGAGGATGGCGTCAGGCGCGCGAGGGAGGGCGAAGGGTACATCAGCGACCCGCAGTTGTTCCGGCCGGTGATGGCATCGGGGATCATCGCGAACAACGTGCAGGTGACGTTCGCGGCCTTCGCGATGGGGATGACGTTCGGCCTCGGCACGGTGCTCGTGCTGGTGACGAACGGCGTGAGCCTGGGCGGCGTGTTCGGGCTCTACGCCTCGAAGGGGATCGGGAAGCTGCTGCTGGCGTTCGTGGCGCCGCACGGCGTGCTGGAGCTGACCGCGATCTGCATTGCCGGCGGAGCGGGCCTGTTGCTGGCGGCCGCGCTGCTGGTGCCGGGCAATCGATCGCGGCGGCAGGCGCTCACGGAGAATGGGCGGCGAGCGATCCGGCTGATCGCGGCATCCACGGTGCTGTTGTTGATCGCCGGGACGCTCGAGGGATTCGTGTCGCCCATCGAGTGGTGGCCGCTCGAGGGGAAGCTGGCCGTGTCGGGGGTGACGGCGGTGTTTCTCTACATCTATCTGCGGGCGGGCGTCGCACCGAAAGCCGCGGCGGTGGAGACCGGGGCGGGATCGCGTGAGGGTGACGTACTTGGTTTGGGAGGTCGTTCGTGAACGGCGAACCGACTGGCCAGGATGGTGAATCAGGCGGGTCGCGCCGGAGCCGAGCTCCCTTCCGAGGTGGTCGGATCGATCAGGGTCTTCACCGAGCTGATGTGATTGGCCGGAAACCCTCCGAGCCGGGCATGCTCCCGCACCAGTTCCTCGTTCGGCGCGATGTAGACGCAGTAGATCTTGTTGTCGGTGACGTAGCTCTGGATCCACGTGATTCGGGGACCCAACTGATTGAGGACCTCGCACGAGCGAATCGAGATGGCCTTGAGTTCGTCGGCGGACAGATTGCCAGCACCCGGAATCAGGCGCTCGATCACGTACTTCGGCATGGTGCCTCAACTCCCTCTAAGGTTGGGTAAGGCGAGGCTCCACGATACACGTCTCATTGGAGTTCGGCAATGAACGTCTGGAACTCGGGATGGCCGCGCATGGAATCGAAGACACCGTCGGCCCGTACCGAATGCGCCACCGCGCGGAAGCCATTGTCGAATGCGCGTCGCAGGAAGAGGCGCGTCGAGTTCGCTTCGCCGAGCAGGGCATGGGCGCAGGCACAGTTGTACAGGGCCTGGCCGTCCGTGGGATCGAGCTCGAGGACCCGCTTGAGGATGGCGTGGGTTTCTTCCTTCCCGCCGTAACGCGCGTAAGCCTCGGCCAGTCGGCTGAGTACCACGACATCCTCCAGACTCGCCTCGAGCTTCCGGCTGGTAATCTCGATGACCTTCAGCGCTGCTTCGTGGGCGGCGTCGACCTTGCCGAGCTTCCGGTACAACCCGGCGAGGTATCGCCAGGGATCATCGTCGTGCGGTCGGAGCTCCGCGGCCCGGCGATACCAGGTCAGCGCGGACTCGAGGTCACCGTCGGCGTTTCGCTCCGCGAGGATGCCCAGACGCATGCAGGCCGGGAAGTACTGGGGGTCGGCCTCGAGCACGGCGAGGAGGGTGCGCTTCGCGTCGGCGAACCGCCCTTGATGGCAGTAGATCATCGCAATGCCGAACTGCACCTCCACCGAGCCGGGATCGCGCCCTAGCGCCTCCTGGTTCATCTCGATCGCCCGGGCCAGCCAGACGGGCCGGCCGTCGTACCATTCATACATGGAGGCACAGGCCTCGCCGAGACCGGCAAACGCCGCGGCGAAATCCGCATCGATCGCCAGGGCATTCTCGAACATCCGGATGGCCGCCTCGGTGCTCTTCTTCCCCCGCCGGTTCAGGTACTCTCGTCCCCGCATGTAGAAGTCATAGGCTCGCAGGTCGTCGGTCGGTTTCTTCGCCAGTGACTCCTTCTCCGCTTCGGTCAGCGAGACTTTCAGGGCCTCGACGATCCTGCGCGAGGCCTCGTTCTGCAACTCGAAGATGTCTTCCACCAGGCCATCGAACCGGTCTGCCCAGACCTGGTAGCCATCCCGGGCATTGACCAGTTGCGCGGTGATCCGGATCCGGTTCCCCGCCTTGCGAACGCTTCCTTCCAGTATGTAGCTCACCCGGAGGGCATCTCCCACCTGGCGCGTGTTGACCTCCTTGTTCCGGAATGGCAGGACGTCCGTTCGAGGCACCACTTTGAGATCGCGCACCTTCGAGAGATCCGTGATGATGTCTTCGGTGATGCCGGCGCAGAAATAGTCGCTCTCCTTCTCCGAGCTCAGGTTCTCGAAATAGAGCACGGCGATGGTCTTCGCGGGCACGGACGCGACCGCCGGAACGCCGGTCCCGCGGAGCCGCGCGATGACCTCGGCGGCCGAGGCGGGACGCATGGCCGGATCCTTCTGCAGGAGCTGGGAGATCACGGCTCGCAGGGTCGGCGGCACATCCGACCGATGCACGTCGAGCGGCGCCGGCTCCCGGTTCAGGATCTCGTAGATGACGGCGGCCTCGCTCCCGCGGCGGAACGGCAGCTCGCGCGCCAGCATCTCGTAGAGCACCACGCCGAACGACCAGAGATCGCTCCGGTGATCCACGTCATCGGCCACGAGTTGTTCCGGCGACATGTACGCCAGGGTGCCGACCGTCGTCCCGGTCCGGGTCAATCCCAGCCCGCTCCCCAGCTTGGCGACGCCGAAGTCCATGATCTTGATGTGACCGTCGCTCGTGAGCAGAAGATTGTCCGGCTTGATGTCGCGATGCACGATGCCCTTGCTGTGGGCCGCGTGCAGTCCGCCCGCGATCTGGAGCCCCATCGCCTTGACCTGGTCGATGGACAGTCGTTCGGCGCGGAGCCGCGACTTGAGCGACTCGCCTTCCACGAGCTCCATCGCGATGAACGAGCGGAGCTCCGCCTCACCGATGTCGTACACCGTCGCGACGTTCGGATGATTCAGCGCCGACGCCGCCCTGGCTTCGTTGATGAAGCGTTGCTTCGCTTCGGGGGCCTCGGACAGTTCCGGGGGCAGGAACTTCAGCGCCACCAGGCGCTGGAGCCTGGTATCCCGGGCCTTGTACACGACTCCCATGCCACCCTCGCCCAGCTTCTCGAGAATGAGGTAGTGTGAAATCGTCGTGCCGATCATGTCGCCCCTCCCCGGCCCAGGGTGCGCACGAATATCCGTCCCGTTACGCGGGACGGTCAACCTCGCCCCGGGCGGCGCCGCGGCGGGATGCCGGGGCTCGCCGTCCCGATGAGCTTCACAAGGTGGGGCGCGCTGGTCGAGACGTCGACGCGGTATCGCCGGCTTTCACGCGCGGCCGCGGCGCGAGCGGGATGCCCTCGGCCATTCGCTCGAGCCCTCCGACGACCACCTGCTCTCCCGCCTTCAGCCCGCCCAGCACTTCGACGATCCCCTGCGACCGCGTGCCGAGCTGCACGACGCGGCGGCTCGCCTTCCCGTCCTGCACCGCCCACACCACGTTCGCCGTGCGCAACGGCTGAACCGCATCCTCGGGCACGACGATGGCGTTCGGGCGCGTGCCTGTGGCCAGTCGTGCCTCGATGAACATGCCCGGGCGCAGCACGTGGTCGGGGTTGGACGCGCGCGCCTTCACCACGATGGTTCGGTTCGTGTCCTGGACGACGGGATCGATGAACTCGACGTGGCCACGGAACGTTCGTCCCGGCTGCGCCGCCACCGTGAACTCGACGGTCTGACCCGGACGCAAGGCGACGGCGTGACGCTCCGGCACCTCGATCACCGCGCGCTGCGGATCGACCGTCTGGAGCGTGAGCAGACGCGTGGACGTCGTGACGTAGTCTCCCGTGCTGACGAAGCGCTGGCCGATGACGCCGCCGAACGGCGCTCGCACCGTGGTGCGCGCGATCTGAAGCTCGAGCAGAGCCAGTGCCGCCTCCGCACTGCGTGCCGCGGCCTCCGCCCGCTCCAGGTCGGCGGGGGATGAGGCATTCTCGGCGCGCAACCGGCGGACCCGCTCGAGCTGCTGGCGCGCCAGATCTCTGTCCGCTTTCGCACGCTCTGCCTGGGCCCGCAACATTGCGTCATCGATCCTGATCAACGGGGTACCTTGCGCGACGGACTGCCCTTCTCGAAAGAGGAGCGCCGTGATGCGCCCCTGCTCGTCGGGCCGCAGGTCGACTGCCTGCACCGCTTCGATGCGGCCGGTAGCGCGGACCGCATCGACGACGGACTGCTGTCGCGCGACGTCCACATCGACCGGCATCGGCGGCATCGATGGCGGCGCGCCCGCGGCGGCGGCCGCCCCGTCGCCGCCGCCGGACTGGGATGCACTGGCGCCCGTGCCGAATCGCCCGCGCGCGAACAGGGCGACGAGCGCGAGCAAGACCACGATCGCTCCCGCAATGAGCCCGCGCCGGGCCGGTGATCGTGCGGTCTCACGTTCTCGCAATTCGCTCGTCATGTCACTTGCCTCAGCGGTTCCCGGATCTCGTGCCCGGTGTTTCGAAGATGCGTCGCCCGAGGAGCGCCTCGATCTGCGCCAGGGCCAGCCAGCTCGCGTAGCGCGACTGCACGAGCGTCGCTTCCGCTTCGGTCAACGCGACCTGAGCCTCGAGCAGGTCGAGAATGGTGGTCGCCCCCTCGCGGTAGCGCGCCCGCTGCACCCGGAAGTTCTCGCCCGCCACGGTCACGCCGACGAGCGCCAGCTCGATGGCCGCGCGGGCCGTCTGATAGCCGTGATACGCCCCTGCCATTCGTTCGGCCGACGCACGCTCCTGGTCCTGGCGCTCGGCCACGGCGACGCTGCGCTCGGCGCGCGCGCGTGCGATCGCCAGCTCGCGCCGGCCGCGGTCCCAGATCGGGAGCGACACCGTCACCGCGAGCTGCGTCCGCTTGAGCGCCGACGGAAAGAACTCGGAATCGTACGCGCCGGTCGTCGCGCCTAACGATATGTCGGGTAGATAGCCAGTGCGCTCGATGCCAAGCACCGCGCTGGCGCGACGCTCGGCCGCGCGCGCCGCCTCGATCTCCGGGCCGCGCGCGCGCATCTCGCGAACCGCCTCCTCCTCGGTGACGGGCAAGGCCGGCGGAATGGCGGTGTCGGCCGGCGCGGCATCCGCCGGGCCCGACAGGCCGATCTGCCGACCGAGCCGGAGCCGCGACACGGCGAGCGCCGAATCACTGCGCAGAATCGCGAGCCGGGCGCGGTTCACCTCGAGCAGGAGCTGGAGCGAATCGGGCGCGATGGCTTCGCCGGCGAGCACGCGCACGCGCGCGATGCCGAACTGCTCCTCCGCGCGCCGCCGTCGCTCCTGCGCCACGCGGGAGAGCTCGCGGTCGGCCAGCACGGAGAAGTAGGCGGCGTCGGTGGCCAACGCGACGCTGAAGCGTGCCGCCGCCATGTTCGCCTCGGCGCTCTCGAGCGATGCGCCAGAGCGCTTCAGCTCCCCGAGCTTCCCCGCCCCGAGCACCGTGTAGCTCGCGTCGAGTGTCGCGCTCGTGGCGTTGGGGCTGATGTTCCCGGTTCCGAAGTTGAAGAACGGATCCGAGAAGTGCAGGTAGCTGGTGCCGGCGGTGAGATTGGGCGTGAGCAGATCGATGCGCGCGGCGCGCTGTTCCCACGTGGCGGTCTCTTCGTCCGCCCGCGCGCCGACGGTGACCGGGTCCACGGCCACCGCTCGGCGCCGAGCTTCCTGGAGTGTCACCACTGGCATGCGCTCTCCCGCTCCTTGCGCGGCGAGCCGCGACGGCGCGGCCGCACCGGCGCTCACGCATGACGCGACGACGATCAACCCGAGGTGTGCAGGAACGCTGCTCACTGATCCTCCATCGGTTTGGCGGCTGGCGTCGCCACGGCGAGGCTCGGCTGGAATTCGTGCGGGGCCGGATGTGCCGGCGAAACGGCGGGCGCCTTCTGCCGGCGCACGCGCTCGAACACCACGAACACCGCCGGCACGAGGTAGAGGGTGAGCAGCGTCGAGACCAGCAGGCCGCCGATGATCGAGTATCCCAGCGGTCGCCGGCTCCCCGCTCCCGCACCGAGGCCCAGCGCGATCGGCAGCGCGCCGAAGATCGCCGCCACCGACGTCATGAGAATCGGGCGGAGTCGGATGCGACCCGCCTCGCGCATCGCCGACAACGCGTCGTGCCCGCGCTGTCGCAGGTCGTTCGCGTAGGTGACCAGCAGGATCGAATTCTTCGACACCAGTCCGATCAGGAGAATCATCCCGATCTGGCTGTACACGTTGAGCGTCGAGCCCGCGAGCGAGAGCGCGGCGAGCGCGCCGGTCACCGCGAGGGGTACCGCGAGCAGCACCGTGAACGGATGGAGCAGCGACTCGAACTGCGCGGCGAGCACCATGAACACGAACACCAGCGCGAGCACGAACGCGAAGTAGAGCGCTCCGCCGCTCTCGCGGAACTCGCGCGATTCGCCGGCCAGATCCACCGTGCTGCCGGCCGGCAGCACGGTGGCCGCGGCGGCGTTCAACGAATCGAGGGCCTGGCCCAACGTGAACCCCGGTGCCAGGCTGGCCGAGAGCGTGAACGAGCGGACGCGGTTGTGGTGGTTGAGCTGGCGCGGACCGACGCGTTCCTCCACGCGCGTGACCGCGTCGAGCTGCACGAGCGTTCCGTTTCTCCCACGAACCTGCAGTCCGGTGATGTCCGACGGCGTGGCGCGCTCGTTCGGATCGAGGCGCAGGATGACGTCGTACAGCTTGTTCTCCGAGGTGAATCGCGTGACGTCGCGCCCGCCGAGCAGCGTCTGGAGCGTGGTCGCGATGTCGCGCGCGGGAACGCCGAGGTTCTCGGCGCGGTCGCGATCGAGCGTCACGACCAGCTCCGGTCGCGTGACCCGCAGGTCGGTGTCGACGTTGATGAGCCCGGGGATCCTGCCGGCACGGGCGACGAGCGAGTCCATCCCCTGCACGAGCGTCTCGAAATCGCGGTGCTGCACGACGAACTGCACGGGAGGCGAGAAGCCGCCGAACGCGGGGGGATTCGTCGCGAACGCGAACACGCCGGGCACGCCGAAGAACTGCGGCTGTACCTCGCTGATGATGTCCTGCGCCGAGCGCTCACGCTCGTCCCAGTCCGTGAGGATGGTACCGAAGAACCCCGAGTTGGGCGGGCCGCCGAACCCGACGACGGTGAACGACGACCGTACGTCCTTGGTGCGATGGGTGATCTCCTCGATCTGGCGCATGTAGTCATCGGTGTACTGCACCGTGGCGCCTTCGGGGGCGACGACGAACGTGAAGTAGAAGCCCCGGTCCTCCGGCGGCACGAACTCCCGCTCCAGCGAACGGAACAGCACGACGGCGCTCGCGGTGAGGAGTGCGCCGCCGGCGATGACCAGGAACGGGCGCGAGAGTCCGCGCTGGAGCGTGCGGCCGTAGAACGCGGTGACGCGGTCGAGTACCGCGCCGACGACGTGCGAGAAGCGCGACTCCCGCGCCTGGTGGCGGAGGATCTTGGCCGAGAGCATCGGCGTCAGCGTCAGGGCGACGATGCCGGAGACCAGCACCGCCCCGCCCACCGCCACGCCGAACTCGTTGAAGAGCCGTCCCGTGGCGCCGGTGAGGAAGAGCAGTGGCGAGAACACGGCCAACAGCGCGATGGTCGTCGCGATGACCGCGGTGGTGATCTCGCGCGTGCCGTCGATGGCGGCCGTCTGCGGATCCTTGTGCAGCTCCTCCTGATGCCGGTACGCGTTCTCCATCACGATGATGGCATCGTCCACCACGATGCCGATGGCCAGGATGAGGCCGAGCAGCGTCAGCGTGTTGATGGAGAAGCCTAACGCGGCGAGGACGGCAAACGTCGCGACGATCGACACCGGGATCGCGAGCGCCGGGATGATCGTCGCCCGCAGCGTGCGCAGGAAGACGAAGATGATGACGATCACCAGCGCGGCGGTGATGAGCAGCGTCTCCTGGGCCTCGCGGATGGAGCGCTGCACGAACACCGACCCGTCGAACGCCATGTGCAGCTCGACGCCCGGCGGGAGCGACGACCGCACCCCCGGCAGCTCTCGCTGCACCGCCTCGGCCACCTCGATGACGTTCGCCTTCGACTGGCGGATGATGCCGATGAAGATCGCGTCCTCGCGCGAGTAGCGGGTCACGGACCGCTCGTCCTCGGGACCCGGCTCCACGCGCGCGACGTCACCGAGCTTCACGAGCTGCCCGCCGCCGCTGGCGACCGTGAGGTCCGCGAACTCCTCGGGCGTTTTCATTTCGCCGAGGTAGCGCACCGAGAACTCGCGCCGCTCCGACTCGATGCGCCCCGCGGGAATCTCGACGCTGCGGGAGCGGATGGCGTTCTCCACGTCCTGCGCCGTGAGCCCGCGCGCCGCGAGCTCCCGGGGCGAGAGCCACACGCGCATGGAGAAGCGGCGCTCGCCGTAGATCGGCGCGCCCGACACGCCGGCGATGGTTTGCAGCCGCGGCTTGATCTGCCGATCGGCGATGTCCGAGAGCTCCATGAGCCCGTAGCTCTTGGATGTCAGGGCGAGGAACATGATCGGGAAGGCATCCGCTTCCTGCTTCGCGATCACTGGCTCCTCGACGTCCTCGGGGAGGAGGCCGCGCACGCGCGAGACCTTGTCGCGTACGTCCTGCGCGGCGTCCTCGATCTGCCGGTCGAGCGTGAACTCGAGGGTGATCGTGCTGATCTGTTCCTGGCTCGCGCTCGTCATGGTGCGGAGCCCTTCGAGACTGGAGAGCTCCTCCTCGAGTACGTCGGTCACGGCGGACTCGATGACCTGCGGGCTCGCGCCCGGCAGGAGCGTCGTGACCGACACGATCGGCGGGTCCGCGTCGGGAAACTCGCGTACTGGCAGCCTCGTGTACCCGATCACGCCAACGAGTACGAGACCGAGGCTGACCATGCTCGACAGCACAGGCCGCCGAATGAACGTCTCGGCGAGTTGCATCAGGGCCTCCTCATCCAGTCTTGCTCACGCCGGGCGAATACCGCGGCCGGGCGTGACGTTCGGTACTCAAGGATGCGTCGGGAGACTGCCGTCGTCTCTCGCCTCTTCGGCCGAGGGGCACCGAAGATAGGCCGAAACGTCTGTCCATGCAATGCCTGATGGGACGAACCCGCATCACGGGTTCGTCATTCGCGCCGTGGCGGGGCGAGCCGTGCATGCACGAGGCGGGCGAGTCCGGTTCGCGCCGAGCCGGTAATTGGGGTCAGACTCAATGCCGATCACTTAAGGATTGGCTGAGCGGCAACTGGCAGCGATGTTGGGAGTGGTCGTTGCTGGATGTCGTCGATGTCGTTGGATGCTGCTCTGGCGGGCGTGGCCACCTTTGACCGCCCCGATTCGGTCGACCGCTTCCGCCAGGACCTCGACCCCGAGTGGCTCGAGGACGCGCTGCGGGCGACCGGCACGGCCACGCTGCGCCGCCGGCGCCTGCCCGCCGAGCAGGTCGTCTGGCTCGTGCTCGGCATGGCGCTCTTCCGCGATCGCTCGATCGTCGAGGTCGTCAACAAGCTGGACCTCGCGCTCCCCGACGCGCGCGGGCGGCCCGTGGCCTCGAGTGCGGTGCCGAAAGCCCGCGCGCGCGTCGGGCCGGAGCCCCTCGCGTGGCTCTTCGCCCGCTGCGCCCGCGCGTGGGCGGTGGCCGACGCGGCCGCCCACCGGTGGCGCGGGCTGGCGCTCTACGGGGTCGACGGGACGGCGCTGCGGGTGCCGGACACGCCCGCCAATCGCGCGCACTTCGGCGGCCATCCCGCCGGGAACGGCCGCGGCGAGAGCGCCTACCCGCTGGCGCGCGTGGTGGCGCTGATGGCGCTGCGCTCGCACCTCCTCGCGGCCGCGGCGTTCGGCCCGTGGGCGGCGGGCGAGCCCACGTACGCGCGCGCCCTCTGGGCCCACGTGCCGGACGACTCGCTGACGGTCGTCGACCGCGGCTTCCTCGCGGCCGGCCCGCTGCTCGCCCTCGCCGCCGGCGGGGCCAACCGGCACTGGCTCGTGCGGGCGAAGGCGAACACGCGCCTGCGCCTGCTCGCGGCGTTCGGCGCGGGCGACGCGCTGGTCGAGATGCGGGTCTCGGCGGCGGCCCGGCGGGCCGACCCGGCGCTGCCGGCGGTGTGGCGCGCCCGGGCGATCGGCTACCAGCGCCCCGGGCGCAAGCCGCAGGTGCTGCTGACGTCACTGCTCGACCCCGTGCGGTACCCCGCCGCCGAGGTCATCGCGCTCTACCACGAGCGCTGGGAGATGGAACTCGCCTACGACGAGCTGAAGACCGAGATGCTGGCGCGCGAGGAGGCGATCCGGAGTCAGAGCCCCGCGGCCGTCACGCAGGAGCTCTGGGGGCTCTTGCTCGCCTACAACCTCGTGCGCCTGGAGATGGCGCGCGCGGCCGCCGAGGCGGGCGTCGCGCCGACGCGCGTGAGCTTCGTCGGCGCGCTGTGGCTGATCCGCGACGAGTGGCTCTGGTGCGCCGTGGCGGCGCCGGGGGCGATCCCGCGGCATCTGCGCGCCCTGCGCGCGGCGTTGACGCACCTGATCCTCCCCGAGCGCCGTTCGGCGCGGGAGTACCCGCGCCACGTGAAGCTCCGGATGACGGGCTACCCGCGCAAGCGCGACGCGCCCACGCGCGCCCCCGGCCGTGCAAAAACCCTTAACAGGTTGCTGAAAAAGGCGTGGAATGGGGATGGTGTCGGGGATGCGCGATGGTTATGCTGTCCCGACCCTAACGATGAGGGCGGCAATGCGCGGGGAAGACCGGCGGCAGGACGTGCTCTTCAGCTATCGGTCGGTCGAGGATCGCATTCCGCCCGGCCACCCGCTGCGCGCCATGCGGGCACTCGTCGAGCCCGTGCTGGCCGCGCTCTCGCCCCGGTTCCAGGCGATGTACGCCGCGACCGGCCGGCCGTCGATCCCGCCGGAACACCTGCTGCGGGCGCTGCTGCTCCAGGTCCTCTACACGATCCGGAGCGAGCGCCAGCTCATGGAGCAGCTCGACTACAACCTGCTCTACCGCTGGTTCGTCGGCCTCACGCCCGACGAGCCGGTCTGGGACCCCACGACCTTCAGCAAGAACCGCGACCGCCTGATCGATGGCGACATCGCCGAGGCCTTCGCCCAGGAAGTGCTGAAGGCCGCGGATGCGCGGCAGCTGCTCTCGCACGAGCACTTCACCGTCGACGGCACGCTGCTCGAGGGCTGGGCGAGCCAGAAGAGCTTCCGGCGCAAGGACGACCCGTCGCCCCCGCCCTCCGACGGCGATGCGGGGAATCCCACGATCGACTTCCGGAAGGAGAAGCGCTCGAACGCGACCCACCAGTCGGTGACCGATCCCGACGTGCGGCTGGCGCGCAAGAGCAAGGGGACGGCGGCACTCCTCTGTCATCTGGGGTCGACGCTGATGGACAACCGCCACG